>JFJP01036991.1_pt1 | contig 69514 bp, 49 predicted proteins | sample 431651 | NCBI WGS metagenome assembly JFJP01 (sample SAMN02602958, study PRJNA72255) | Microbial mat metagenome, whole genome shotgun sequencing project. | biome: fresh water; feature: sink hole; material: water; isolation source: purple microbial (photo- and chemosynthetic) mats found in... | reverse complement strand
AAAGTAACCATAGGGGAGCTGGAGAACGGTCTGATATTCATCGGACTGCTGGGTATGATCGATCCTGCCCGGCCGGAGGTGGTTGAGGCAGTAGCCAGATGCAATACGGCCGGCATAAGACCGGTGATGATTACCGGAGATCACAAGACAACAGCGCTGGCAATAGCACGTGAGATCGGCATATATAAGGACGGCGATATAGCTATAACCGGCTCTGAACTTGAGAAACTGTCTGATGAGGAACTTAATGAGACCGTCTCCAGTTTCTCGGTCTATGCCAGGGTAGCTCCCGAGCACAAGGTGCGAATCGTCAAGGCATGGCAGAGCCACAGCGAGGTGGTAGCCATGACCGGCGACGGCGTCAATGATGCCCCGGCACTCAAACAGGCAGACATCGGGGCTGCCATGGGCATTGTAGGTACTGATGTGGCCAAGGGCGCCGCTGACATGATCCTTACTGACGATAACTTTGCCACCATTGTCTCTGCCGTTGAGGAGGGTCGCCGCATCTATGACAATATACTGAAGGTCATACAGTACCTCCTCTCTACCAACGTGGGTGAGATTTTCCTCATCCTGGTCACCTCAATATTCAATATGGGAATGCCCCTTCTGCCGATACATATTCTGTGGATCAATCTGGTCACCGACAGTCTGCCGGCACTGGCGCTAAGCGTTGATCCTCCGGAGGAGGGCATCATGAATCGCAAACCCAGGAATTCGAAGAAGGGGTTCATGACGAAAGGAATGATATGGAGGGTTATGTACCAAGGCCTTATGATTGGTGGTATTCCGTTGGTGTCATACATTCTCGGTCGGCATGACGGCGGTGAGGTCCTTGGCCGGACGATGGCTTTTGCCACCCTCATGTTTGCACAACTGGTTCATGTACGCAACCTTCATTCAAATGCCCTTTCATCATTCAGGACCAATCCGTTTAAGAACATGCCGCTTATCGGGGCTATTTTCGCATCGGCAGCAATCGGCCTGATTGTACTCCTTGTAGCACCGATTCGTGACGCATTCAGCCTGGCAGTAATGGACCGTGAGCACTGGATCATTGTTATCCTGATGTCGCTTGCACCGATAGTCGTGGTTGAACTGTTCAAGCTATTCAGGATCAACGGTATAAAGATGGACAGGGATTAAGACAGTCCGATAGGGCAGATCTGCGATGAAAGGTAAGAGCGGGCAGGTAGTGCCCTCAGGGCGAACGGCAGGCGATGCCAGAATCCTCGGCTTCAACAGGAACATCTTATTTGTCGGGCTGACCAGTTTCCTTACAGATACATCGGTCAAGATGATTTACTCTGTTATGCCGATGTTTTTAATGTCTATCGGTGCTTCGAAGGCCAGCCTGGGGCTGATTGAGGGTGTGGCCGAAAGCACTGCCTCACTTATCAAGGCACTGTCGGGCTTCTGGAGCGACAAGCTCGGTAAGAGCAAGCCATTTATGCTTGCCGGATACGCGATCTCTGCCATCATCATGCCGATGTATGCCTTTGTCATCTCACCCATGCAGGTGCTGATACTGCGATTTGCAGAAAGATTCGGGAAGGGAATCAGGACGGCTCCGCGAGACAGCCTGATAGCAGCCTCTGTCACCAATAATGAGACAGGCAAGAGCTTCGGGCTTCAGAAGGCAATGGACAACAGCGGCGCTATTGCAGGGCCGCTGCTGGCATTCACCCTGCTCTCCTTCTTTCCGGAGAATTACAGGCTGCTCTTTCTCCTGGCCGGGATACCGGCTATAGCGGGAATATTTGTCATAATATTCGGAATAAAAGAGATTAGAAAGAGCAAGGTTGAACTGTTTCATAAGTTCCGTTTCAGGGATTTCAGCAAAAGATATTATCTGTTTCTGGGGATTGTTTTCATCTTCACTCTGGGAAACTCTACCGATGCGCTTTTGCTTGTCAAGGCCAACGAAGCGGGAATAAAAGTAGTCCTTATTCCTCTTGTCTACCTTGTCACTAACGCTGTTTCGGTCATTGCCTCCATACCGGTAGGTTCACTCTCTGACAGGGTGGGCAAGGAGAAGATACTTGTTGTCGGGTTTCTGATCTATGCGCTGGTCTATTTCGGATTCGGCAGATCATCAGACACAACGGTAATTATATCACTTTTCGCGCTCTACGGACTATATTCGGCAGCAACTGACGGCATTCAGAAAGCATTTGTCTCTGACATCGTCGATACAAATAAGAAGGGCACTGGTCTTGGCATCTACAATGCCCTGCTGGGTATTACCCTGTTGCCTGCCAGTATTATTGCCGGAGTGCTTTATGACAAGGTGGACTCAAAGATTCCATTTTATTTCGGGGCCGGGATGGCGACTCTGGCAGCCATCCTGATGGCGATATTTGCTGTTACAGCTCGCAGGACAAAGCAGCCGAAAGCGTGATGGAGGTGGGGTGATAGCATCTGTAATCGGCGTGTTTCTCCTGATGAGACGCCGATAGCAGGCTGCATTCATTATTTGATTCAGAATGATAAATATTATGGCGGTTCGTGAACTTTGGATTAGATAAAGGGTTTAACTTTAAAGAAAAATATGATGTCAGAAAAAGGTTTCAACAGTCGTCGCGAATTCCTGCAGAAGCTGATAGCACTCACGGCTATGGCTGGCGTGTCACCCTATGCTGATGCATTCGGAAATCCTCTTTTTGGCCTGAAAAAAGGGAAGCTGCCATTGCGTCCTCTGGGTAAAACTGGTCATATGGTAGGGATATACAGCCTTGGCGGTCAGGCCTCCATCGAGGTCCCGGGCAGGGAGGATATTGCCCTGGATATCATAAACAGGGCCATTGACATGGGTATTAACTATATAGATACGGCTGCAGCATACGGGAGGCAAACCGAGACAGTTCCCCGTGCCGATGCTATGGGCACCAGTGAGCGCAACCTCGGGCAGGTCCTAAAATACCGCCGCAAGGAGGTATTTCTCGCGTCAAAGACTCATGACCGCACCTATGACGGCTCAATGAGGCTCCTGGAGAAATCGCTCAAACAGCTGAATACTGACCATCTTGACCTGTGGCAGATTCATAACGTCAAGCTGTCCGAGATGCAGACCCTGGACAAGATCACAGGTGATGACGGGGTCCTCAAAGCAATGATCAAAGCCCGTGATGAGAAGATCATCAGGTTCATCGGGTTCACCGGTCATGAGGGGCCGGATGTTCTGAATGCACTTTTGGAAAGATTCCCGTTTGATAATGTGCTTGTTGCAATCAATGCTGCAGACAAGCATCATGACCCGTTCATAGAAAAGTTCCTTCCCAATGCTGTGAACAAGGGCATGGGAATCGTGGGGATGAAGATCCCGGCACGTGACCGAATCTTTGCCAACGGAGGCATCATCACCATGAAGGAGGCTATGGAGTATGTCATGACCCTCCCGGTAAGCACAATCATTGTGGGTATTGACAAGATTGCGGAGCTGGAGGAAAATATTAAAATAGCACAGGAATTCAAGCCTCTGTCAGCGGATGAGATGCTTGCCATTGAGGCTAAGACAAAGCCTCATTATAAGGACCTGCTCTTCTTCAAGAACCTGTCAGAGTGGCCACCGGAGTGGTGAATAATCAGGCAGTAGGGGGTAGGCAATAGGCAATAGGGAAAAAATCAGCAGTCGCCAATCGACAGTCAGATGTGTGCAAAATATTCATTATCTGAATATTAGGACTACTGTTTACTGCCTACTGCCTATTGCCTGACTGAAGACTACTTCGCCATCGGCCCTGCCGGGATCTCCTCAATCCTCCGTTCCTTCCTGCCGGTCACACCAAAGAACCATATCAGCGACAGCGATATGATTATCATTCCTGCAATTGTCACCCAGTCAGGATGTTCGCCTGGAACAATCAGCCAGCTGAGAATGGCTCCGAAGACCGGGATGATGAATTTCCAAAGGTTCAGCTCGGAGACCTTTACCTCCGGCCTCTTCAGCAATACGTACCATTTTGAGAAGGTGAAGGCAGACATGAATGCCAGCCATAAAAGAACCAGCCAGTAGTTAAGCGGGAAATTGGGCTTTGACGGTACATCCTCGAAGACAAACGAAATGAGGAACATGATCAGTCCTCCTATCAGGAGCGAGAAAGAGCTCAGCACCAGCGGATTCATCTTCTTACCATTTTTGGATACGAGAACATTGCTTGTTGCCGTTGAAATATTGGCAAGGAATATCATGATTATACCGGCTACCTCTCCCGGCAGGCCGAAGTGAAATCCCTGCCTTCCCAGACTTACCAGCACAATTCCCGCGAGGCCCAGGAAGATGGTGATCACCTTGGCCCTTGTGAACCGTTCCTCCTTAATCATTATACGGGAGACAATAGCTGTTACAAATGGCTGCGCCCCCACAATTACTGCCCCCAGTGCTCCCGGGACCCGGTCCATGCCGATGTAGAAGAGAATATAATTGATCAGTGTCTGGAGTAAAGTAACCCATAATGCCAGGCTCCTGTTCTCAATAATCATCCTGATGTATTCCCGGGGCCTCACGGTGAATGGCAGTATCATCAGTCCCGAAAGAAGGAATCGAGTCCCCGCGAAATGTATCGGCGTTGCATACTGCAGTCCCACTTTAATGAATGGGTAGGCGGTTGACCACATCAGGCATGTTATGATTGCCCAGAAGATGGTGTCGTGGTGCTGATCTCTCATTTGGTGCACAAAAGTGAGCAAATATCGTGGTTTTTTTGTTTCGCTGAATGCTTACATTTGTGCAAGCACAAAATAATTATGACTGTAGCTGAACTCCTTGCGCACAGACTCAGGGATCACGGGGTAAGAAGATTTTTTGGCATCCCCGGGGGACCGTCGATACCCTACATGGAAGCATTCCGTAAGGCCGGGATAGAGTTTATCCTCACCTCTCATGAAGCCTCTGCGGCTGTCATGGCTGATGTGACGGCACGGCTTACCGGTGTGACTGGTGTCTGCCATGCCACTTTTGGTCCCGGGGCAACCAATCTTTCAACAGGGGTGGGAGGGGCTCTCCTCGACCGGTCGCCATTACTGGCTCTTACATCAGAGATGCCTGATGAGTGGCTGAATCGTACCACGCAGATGAATATTGATCATCAGTCTCTATTCAGGCCACTGACGAAAGCCACATACAGATTGAATGCAGCGGATGCCGCGGAGATCATAAGCGACAGCCTGGTCACCGCCAATGAGGAATATCCCGGACCTGTCCATCTCGGGCTGCCTACCGGGCTTGCAGGCACAATTATTAAGGAGCCGGAAGTTGGCAGGCACAATCCGGTTACTGAGGAGGCTCTCCGTACTGAAGAGAGGGTGAAAGTGCTGCTGGCATCATCACGGAGGCCGCTAATAGCGGCAGGCCTTACCGCCATGCGCAGGGGCGCAGGTGAGGAACTGCTCAGGTTCCTGGAGGAACACCCTGTGCCTGTAGTGCTGACCCCAATGGCACGCGGGCTGTTACCATCATCTCACCCATCTTATGCGGGGGTGCTGTTCCATGCCCTGTGTGACAGGCTTAAGCGGCTTACGGATGAGGCTGACCTTGTCATAGGACTGGGTTATGACCCTGTGGAATACAACTATGAATCATGGATGCCCGCTGTGCCGCTTGTTCATTTTGACACCCGCGTAACTGACCTTCATATAAGAGGATCCATACAATCGGTATCATCCCCTGAAAAGTGGTTTGAAGCACTCACTGTACTCAGGGGAGCGCCCGCTATGACTGCTCTTGCTGCTGAGATCAGGACTGAGATTGCAGCAGCTCTTCATGCTGCCACGAAGGGTTTCAGCCCTGTCACCGCCCTCGCTATCCTCAAAGAGAGCCTCCCCGCCAGCACTATTGTCACGGCAGATGTGGGATCGCACCTCCACCTTCTGGGCCAGATGTGGGATGTACCCTCGTCCGGGAAGCTGATCATGACAAACGGTTGGTCATCAATGGGATTCGGTGTTCCTGCAGCCCTTGCGGCAGCTCTGGTCAGCCGCGAAAATCAAGTTGTATGCATCACCGGCGACGGCGGGTTCCTGATGCATGCGGGCGAGATCATTACCGCCCGCAGACAGGGACTGAAGATTATAGTGGTTGTGTTCTCCGACGGTGAGCTTAATTTGATCAGACTCAAACAGTCATGGAAGAATGCAAGCCCATCAGGAACCAGTCTATGCCAGGGCCCTCTGTTTGGTTCTGATACCTTCCTCGGTATTGAGGTAATACCTGCCAGGGATGCACAGCAGATGCAAAAAGCCGTTGGAAGAGCACTTCAATCCGACAACAGCGTGATCATTGAAGCGTTCGTTGATCCGTCAGTTTACAGTGAACTGGTAGTCAGGAGCTGAACAGTACTACTCTTCTTTCTTTGCGGCCGGTTTCTTTGCCTTTGCAGTTGGCCTCTCTTCCTTTGCAGCTGGTTTCTCTGTCTTCTCAACGACAGGTTTTGTCTCTTTTTCCACCTTTTTGACTGCAGGTTTGGCTGCGCTTTTCACGGCAGTTTTGGGTTTTACCGTCTTCACAGCTGCCTTTACAGGCTTTTCCTTAACTTCAGGTGATGCAGCAGATTTTGCCTCAGCAGCCTTAAGAGCTGTTTTTGCCGCTGTCTCAGTAACATTTTTTGTGGCCTTTTTCTGCCGGCGAACGCCAAAGGTACCTCTGATTATCTTTCCTCTCTTTGATTTCTGATCACCTTTACCCATAATCTGTTTTAATTTAAATTGTTAATATTTAAAGAGCACAGACGACAAAAGTAGTAAAATTTAGCTCTTGCCTAGGATTTTATGTTAATAAATAAGGAGGTTTAATCAGAGCTTCCAACCCACCCTTTTTCGTAAATTTGTGAATATGGCAAATAAGAAGCTCAGGATTTTCACCCAGGAGATTACTCCGCGGCTCGAGTATGTGGCAGGTGTAATTTTCTCCTCCGTGCTTGGCATAGACTATGAGATTACAACCGACAGGAGGAAGATCGGCAGCAATCCGGCCATCATCTATTCTGACGAAAAGGTTAAGGATCAGTTTGTGATCCGGCCGTCGGGCCTGCTTTCTGCCAACGGGGTAACACCGCTCGAGCCTTCCGTCTCATTCACCGGAGAGCTGCCTGTGCTCTTTCCTGCTGACGGTGGCAGCATCCCGTTTGATATCTTCTCGGCAGCCTTCTATATGCTCTCCCGGTATGAGGAGTATCTGCCCTTTGCACCCGATGCCCACGGAAGGTTTCAGGGCATAAGATCACTGGCCTACAGGAATGGCTTTCTCCGGCTGCCGGTGGTGGAACTGTGGTCAAGGGTCCTTGCCGCTGCACTGGTTAAGTATTATCCAGTCATCACCATCAGGCACAATCAATACAGGTCTCTGCTGACCATCGATGTTGATCAGCCTTTTGCCTACAGGAGCCGGGGTTTGCTGAGGAGTATGGGCGGGCTGGTTAAGGGACTTGCAGGAGGCGGAGCCAGGCCGGCAGAGCGTATCAGGACCATGACCGGGAGCCAGGCTGATCCGTATGACAGTTTTGAGTATATCGAGCAGAACATCAAACTGCACGGTAGTGAGGCCCTCTTCTTCTTCCCCACGGGTGATCAGGGTGAATATGATCATAATCCACCATACCGGGATCACGATTACGGCGAGATCATCCGCAGATACGACAGAATGTATGGAAGCGGACTCCATCCTTCATATCGCTCTGCCGGCCGGCCGAAGGCACTCCGGATGGAGACGGAGCGCTTCCGTCATATAGCAGGACACAGTCCGGAAAGGGCACGGCAGCACTGGCTGCTTCTCAATATGCCCGGTACATATCAGTCATACACTGATGCAGGAATCCGGTTTGACTATACCATGGGCTTTGCCGACGAACCGGGATTCAGGGCAGGAATAGCCCGGCCGTTCCCGTTCTACGATCTCTCAGGGGAGAAGACCACGGGGCTGACCATCGTGCCTTTCCAGGTCATGGATGGCACACTGAGACAATATCTTCATCTGCCCCCTGACAAAGCCCTGGATATCATCCGTACCCTCGTTGACACTACCCGAAAGGTAGGAGGGCTCTTTGTCTCCGTCTGGCACAATACATCCCTGACCGAAATCAATGGCTGGGAGGGTTGGAGAAAGGTATTCGAGGAAACTCTCTCAATCCAGAAGGCATGATTGCCTACCTGACAAACGGGGAGATAGACCGCAGCCGGTGGGACGCATGCCTGGCAGAGGTGCCCGGGATCAAACCCTATGCATGGTCATGGTATCTCGATATAATGGCTCCGGGATGGGATGCACTGGTGGATGATGACTACTGCTCGCTCTTTCCGCTGCCTCGTTCAAAAAAATTCGGGTTCAACTACCTGGCTACCCCCTTGTTCCTCCAGCAATTGGGTCTCTTTACACCTGACGGAGACAGACAGAAGATAGCATCGGAGTTTATCTCCTTCATGCCTGAGTTCTACAGGCTTATCGACCTGAATATCGCACAGGAGGTTAAGCCTCCGGGATACACCGTCACACCTCGCTATAACTTCGAGCTGCGTCTCGATGACCCCTATGAGATCATGTGGTTCAACTATACCTCCGATTGCCGCAGGAATATAAACATAGCCCGCCGCTATCCTCAGGAGATCGTTGAAGATGTCAGGCCTCATGAGGTTATTTCGCTCTTCAGGAACAATATCGGGAAGAGGGCCGGAGTGATTCGCGATGTAAGTTACCGCCGTCTTCAAAGCCTTATGGATCAATGCGCGCAGAAAGGTACGGGGCGCATCCTGGGTGTCAGGTCACCGAAGGGCAAGCTGTTGTGGGGGATGTTTGTCATTGACACCCCCGGCCGGAAAACTCTTCTCTTTACTGCCGGAAGCAGAAAAAGCCGGGAACTGCGAACAGCTTACCTTGTGATAGATCATATCATCAAAACCAGCGCAGCTACAGGTGCTGTCATAGACTTTGCAGGGTCATCGGTACCATCGATTGCGATATTCATGAAGTCATTCGGGGGAGATCAGACCACCTACTGGCGTCTCTACCGCAACACCCTGCCATGGCCGGCACGACTTTTCAGGTGATCAGAAGAGAAGCTCAATCACCTGGTCGTTCATGTCTGACTCAGAAAGCATCCCATTTGCACAGCGCAGTGTCCTTGCAGGGAATTTCTTCACCAGTGCAAGCTTATGGGTTGACATGATGACAGCCCTTCCGTTATCACTTATGCTTCGCAGTAAAATGTGTATCTCCTCGGAAGTCTCCGGGTCGAGGTTACCAGTCGGCTCGTCGGCCAGGATAATCTCCGGATCATTTAGCAGTGCCCTTGCAATAACTACTCTCTGCTGCTCTCCGCCTGATAACTGGTGAGGCATCTTGAATCCCTTGTTCTGCAGGTTTACCTTTTCCAGTACCTCCCTTATCCGGTCTTCCAGGGCTATCTTATTGGTCCACCCGGTTGCCCTTAGTGCAAACTCGAGGTTGTCATGAACAGACCGGTCATTCAGCAACTGGAAATCCTGAAAAACAATGCCCAGTTTCCTCCTCAGCAAAGGGATCTCTCTCTTCTTGAGATTACGAAGGTTAAATCCTGCCACCCAACCCTCACCATCGGTAAGGGGCAACTGTGCATTCAGCGTCCGTATCAGCGATGTCTTACCACTCCCGACCCTTCCGACAAGATAGATGAACTCACCTTTGTCGGCCTTCAGATTCACATCGGAGAGGACGAGGTGGTCCTGCTGCATGATCGTACAGCTCTTCAGTTCAATGATTGTATCAAGCGGAGAGATTTCTTCCATCGCCGGTTCTTTTGGCGCAAATTAAAAAAGAATTAACAATCAGTGGCATGGATGTTGATAAAATGAGCAATAAAGAGACTTTTGGCCTATTTTATAGTTGTATTTTTACCGCTGAATAAACAGCGCCGGAAATCCTGCGCAAAATATTGTAAATAAGCTAAATACCGACAGGTATGCCTGTTGGTATATTTCTGTTGACGGAGGCTCATGAAAGGATAAAGTTATGAACAGGAAGATTTTGATGATCATTGTTGTTGCAGCCTTTGCTGCCGGTACTGCCCTCAGGGGACAGTCGTCTTTTTCCGGGGAAGAGCTTAACTCACTGCTGAACAACGGGTACGAGATGTACGCCAAAGCCAAATATGCCACTGCCATTGAACTGTTTGACAAGTGGCTGGCTACTGAGAAGAAAGGCAACAAATTTGAGCGGGCTGATGCCGAGTATCTTGCTGCCCTCTCCGCCATGCGGCTGATGAGTCCTGATGCGGAGTACAGGATGGAGAGGTTCATAGCAACAAACAGCGAGAGCCCGAAGCTGAATGAGGCAAGGTACGAGTCAGGGCTCTACTGCTATCAGCAGCGCAATTATAATTGTGCCATTACCTGGTTTGAACAGACTGACCGTATGATGCTGTCAGAAAAGGAGCTGCCTGAATATCTCTTCAAGCTGGGCTACTCACATTACGTCAGGGGCGATAAGAAGAGAGCCCAGATGCTCTTTGCGGAGCTGATAGATGTTGATACCGATTTTACATCGCCTGCACTCTATTATTACTCGGCCATCGCCTACGAGAATGGATTTTACCGCACGGCCCTGGAAGGCTTTGAGAGGCTGAAGGGGGATGAGACCTTCGGGAGCGTTGTCCCCTTTTATATCGTCCAGATTTACTACCTCGACAAAAACTATGACGGCATACTGGAGACCGGCCCTTCACTCATTGACCAGGCAGGAAAGACTCGCGAGACTGAGCTCTACAGGTTCATCGGAGATGCCCATTTCCAAAAGGGCAGCTACGCCGAGGCGATACCCTATCTTGAGAAGTTCATTCAGAACACAAAACTCAGCGACAGGAACGATAAGTACGAACTGGCGTTCAGCTATTACCAGACCGGTGATATTGACAATGCCACGAAACTCTTCAACCAGGTGGTGGGCAAGAGTGACATACTGACGCAGAATGCCTATTACATGCTCGGTTCGTGCTATCTTAAGAGCAACGACAAAAAGCGGGCTCAGATGGCCTTCTCGGCTGCCTCGGGGATGAACTTCGACAGCGATGTGCAGGAGGAGGCTCTCTTCAACTTCGCCAAGCTGGCTTATGAAAATTCCTATGCACCATTCGGTGAGGGTATTGAAGCGCTCCACACCTATATACAGACTTACCCCAACTCGGAGAATGTGTCCGAGGCATATGACTACCTGATAACGGCCTATATGAGGCTGAAGAACTACCAGGCTGCCCTGAACTCCCTTGAGACCATCACTTCAAGGGATGACAGGCTCAAAGAGGCTTACCAGAAGGTGGCGTACTACAGGGGTATTGAGCTTTTCCAGAACAAGAGGTATTCTGAGGCAGTGACAACGTTTGACAAGTCACTGTTATATAAGGAGATGAATCCGGTGTTGAGGGCGCAGGCACTGTACTGGAAGGGCGAATCCAATTACCGTCTTGGTAATGCTGATGCAGCCGGAACTGACTGGGAGATGTTCCGGCAGCTGCCTCAGGCCAGTGCCCTGCCTGAGTATGAGCTGATAGATTACAATCTTGGATATGTATGGTTCAATGAGGGGGATTATGCAAAGGCCCTGCCTTATTTCAAGGCTTTCGAGAACACGGTTGACCAGCAGACCAGGTCCGATATCGCGGCCGATGCACGTAACCGGATAGCCGATTGTTATTACATCCGTGCCGACTATCCTTCGGCTGTAACCTATTATGACAAGGTCATTGACTATGCAAAGCTTGATGCGGACTATGCCATGTTCCAGAAGGGATTTGCGCAGGGCCTGAGCAACAACAATGAGGCAAAGATTTCCACTCTTACCGCTCTTATAACCAAGTACGCGAAGTCGGCTTATGTGCCGAACGCTCTTTTTGAGCGCGGGAGGGCCTATGTGGCAATGGAACAGCCTGCGAGGGGAGAGGCAGACTTCACAAATATTATTGCCTGGTACACCAGCAGCCAGTTTGTTCCGCCAGCCATGGTACAGCTTGGCCTGATCTACTACAACGCAGGTGAGAATGAAAAGGCTGTGGCACAGTTCAAAAAGGTGATTGAGAACTACAGGAATACTCCTGAGGCACGTAATGCTGTCAACGGACTGAGAAATGCCTATACTGACATGGATGATGTTGAAGGCTACTTCGCTTACATGAAAAATGTTGAAGGATTGGGCGATATAGAAGCAACCACGCGTGATTCGATGACTTACGTATCAGGGGAGAACCAGTACATCAAGGGCAACTGTGACCGGTCCTCAGAGATATTCAGGAACTATCTCAGTGAGTTCCCCTCGGGCAGTTTTGCCACGAACGCGAGGTTCTATCTGGCTGATTGCCTTAACAGGACCGGGAAGGCTGATGAAGCCCTTGACCTCTATCTGAGGATTGTCAGCGTCGGAAACAACCAGTTCATGGAACAGTCGCTGCTGGGGGCCGCATCCATAACCTTCGGCAAGGCGGATTACCGGCGCTCATACGGCCTCTATGAGCAACTCAGCCGTGAGGCTTCCAATCCTGAGAACCGCATGTATGCCTGGCTGGGCATGATGCGTGCCGCCTCCGCTCTTGAGGATGATGAAAAGATTATCGCGGCGGGAGAGATGGTCCTTGCTTCGGAGAAACTCACGGAAGAACTTGCCCGGGAGGCTACCTTCATGATGGCAAGGGCTAATCAGAGGCTGGGCAATAATGAAGATGCCCTTGACGACTACCGAAGGGTAGGCTATGAAGTATCAACCGCCTACGGCGCTGAATCCAAGTATCACGTTGCTGAACTGCTTTGGGTTGCAGGTGACGTTGACGGAGCCGAGAAAGAGGCAAACGAGTTCGTTGATATGAGCTCCCCCCATGCCTACTGGACTGGCAAGACGTTCCTGCTGTTGTCAGATATTGCCATTAAGAAGGGAGATACCTTCCAGGCCAAAGCAACCCTGCAGAGTCTCATCGACTACTATACGGTTAAAAATGACGGTATCATTGATGAAGCCCGTGCTAAGCTTGCAGCCCTGACAGCAGCCGGGACTTCCGGAGAAACACCGGCAACAGGAGAAGCACCACGGAACTGATGAAAAACAAGGAGAAAGCGATGAAAGGAAAAACATATATCACAGCAACGGCTCTTCTGATCTCAGTGCTCGCCACCGGTCAGACGCAGGAGGAGAACATAAAAAGGTCCGTCACACTCTACAATCCGTATAAGCCTACGCTTCAGGAGGCGACGAAGAGAGCCCTGGTGCCGTCAACCGATGACACTGCCACGGTAAGTATTGCTTTTAGCTATGATTTTACCCCGGGATCATTCGTTCCGGAGTACGCGGTGAGTCCTATTAAGTCAGCTGTACTGTCGCCTGATCCGCTCCCGGAGCTGAAGAAGGGATATGTCAGTCTTGGTTTCGGATCATATCTGTCGCCCTTCATGGAGATAAGCGTCTCCAACGGGAGATCAAGGAAGGGGACAATAGGTATTTTTACACGTACTTACGGATCAGCTGGCAAGATTGAGCTGGAGAATGACACCAGGGTCTATGGCGGATTTCTCGATAACCAGGCGATTCTGTATGGTAAAAAATACTTCCGGCGCAGCCGTCTGGATGCCGATATTGACTTCCGGCAGATGTCGAGGCATGCTTACGGATATGATCCTGATGTCACCGGCTGGGATCCTGACAAAAAGGAGATCCGGTCACTATATTATGATATTTCGGGTAAAGTAAGGTACTTCACCATGGAGCCTGACTCCAGTGATCTCAACTGGGATGCAACTCTGAGGTATAACCTCTTCTCCCTCCAGGGGAGTGGCATGCAGCATAACCCTGGCATTACCGCCAGCGGAGGCACAGAGATGTTCGGCTTTTACGGTGGAGTCAATGCTGAATATGATCTCTACCTGTTTGCAAAGGGCATCGACAGCAAGGCAAGAAATCTCCTTACCATGGCACCTTACATCACCAGGGGAAATGAAGACTGGAGGTTCCGGTTCGGCCTGAAGATTGCTTCTGAAATAAAGGAAAATCCTGATCCGCTGGAGGGAGGCAACACAAAACTCTACATGTACTTCTATCCTGATGTCTCCTTCACCTTCAGTGTGATCCCGAAATTCCTCAGGTTCACCGCAGCCATCGATGGTTCACTGGAGAATAACCAGGCACGAAACACGGCATATGTCAACCCCTGGATGATGCCCGGTGATACTCTTTTCACCCTGCGCAATACTGATAACCAGCTCAGGTTGACAGCAGGCCTCTCCGGAAGTATGAACGTCTCGGCGACATATGCCCTTGACTTGAGCTTCACCATGTTCAAGGATATGCTGCTATTCATGAATGATACCCTGGGGGTAGGTAACTACTTTGTTCCGGTCTATGCCGACGGTAATCTTTTGAAATTGCACGGTGAAATCAGTCATCCCCTGAACCGGCAGATGACCCTTTCTGTGCAGGGTAACTATTATGGGTATGATATTTCCGGACATGAATATGCATGGCATAAGCCCGGTTGGGATGGAGCCGTGAAGGTTGATTACAACCTGAGGAATAAGATCGTTGCTTCGGCGGCCCTGTCACTCACCGGAGACCGTTATGCCATGGTCAGGGCACCTGAAAAAGTGGTGAAACTGCCATTCCATCCAAACCTTAACCTTGGGATAGAATACAGGTATACCCCTGAACTTTCGCTTTGGGTCAAATGCAATAACATTTCGTATAACCGCTATTTCGAATGGAACTATTACCCGGCACGCAGCTTTATGCTTCTGGGAGGATTTTCCTACAGCCTGTAAACTTCACAAAAAGGATATGGATTGTTCATATCTATTTAAAGGAAAATTAGCATTTTTCAAGGCGAAATTACTAGATTTTGCTACCTTTGTGTGATTTTATAAATTACATATTATCAAACTGTTAAACGCAAAAAAAATAAAATAAAAAATTCTTATAATGACTACTGAGGAACAGAGGAAGAGGAGTAAGGAACAGGATGAATATTCGGCTGACAGCATCCAGGTGCTTGAAGGGCTGGAGGCAGTGCGAAAACGTCCTGCAATGTATATTGGTGATGTAGGTGTCAGAGGCTTGCATCATCTTGTTTATGAGGTTGTTGATAATTCCATTGATGAAGCCCTGGCAGGATACTGCACCCAGATTGATGTAACCATTAATGAAGATAACTCCATTACTGTTATTGATAACGGCCGCGGCATACCGGTGGAGATGCATGAAAAGGAGAAGCGTTCAGCGCTGGAGGTTGTTATGACCGTGCTGCATGCCGGGGGTAAATTTGACAAGGATTCCTACAAGGTCTCCGGTGGCCTTCACGGCGTGGGAGTTTCATGTGTCAACGCGCTATCGTCGCGACTGACTGTTGATGTGATGAGGCAGGGTAAGCGGTGGACGCAGACTTACGAGAGAGGTAAGCCTCTTGCTCCTGTCGCCCCGGTGGGTCCTTCGGACGGTACCGGGACCATCACCACCTTCATGCCTGACAATACAATATTTCAGACCGTTGAGTTCAAGTTCGAGATTCTGGCTGTCCGGCTCAGGGAGCTGGCTTTCCTGAACAAGAATATTCTTCTGACGCTGACAGACAAGCGTGAGATGGCAGAGAACGGCAACGAGTCTCATCCCGTAACGGAGAGGTTCCTCTCTGAGCGCGGACTGATTGAGTTTGTCGAGTACCTTGATGCGAACCGTGAGCGGCTTATTGACAAGGTCATCTACATCGATTATGACAAGGGAGATATTCCCGTAGAACTGGCTTTGCAGTACAACACTTCCTTCTCGGAGAATGTGCACTCATATGTGAACAATATAAATACCATTGAGGGAGGAACCCATCTTGCAGGTTTCCGGAGAGGGCTGACACGCACTCTTAAGAAGTACGCCGAAGATTCAGGTATGACCACAAAGCTCAAGTTTGACATAAACGGTGACGACTTTCGCGAGGGACTGACTTCAGTCATGTCGGTCAAGGTGGCCGAACCACAGTTTGAAGGTCAGACCAAGACCAAGCTTGGTAACTCTGAGGTCATGGGAGCGGTTGACGTAGCAGTAAGCACTGCCCTTTCAAACTATCTTGAGGAGAACCCGAAAGACGCAAGGGCCATAGTGCAGAAGGTCATACTTGCAGCCACAGCACGCCACGCGGCCCGCAAAGCTCGTGAGCTGGTACAGAGGAAGAATGTTCTCTCGGGGTCAGGACTGCCGGGCAAGCTTGCTGACTGTGCAGACAGGGATCCTGCAGTATCGGAGATATTCATTGTTGAAGGAGACTCCGCAGGCGGCACCGCCAAGCAGGGACGTGACCGCCGATTCCAGGCCATCCTGCCGTTAAGGGGAAAGATCCTTAACGTAGAGAAAGCCATGCAGCACAGGATTTTCGATAATGAGGAGATAAAGAACATCTTTACTGCACTTGGTGTCACCATTGGTACTACCGATGACAGCAAGGCACTCAACGTTACCGGCCTGAGGTACGCCAAGGTCATCATAATGACAGATGCCGACGTTGACGGATCGCACATCACAACACTCATCATGACCTTCTTTTTCAGGTATATGTACGAACTGATTCAGAATGGCAATATCTACATTGCTACCCCGCCGCTCTATCTTGTGCATAAAGGGAAAAATGAGAAGTACTGCTGGAATGAAGAGGAGCGTGAGGCTGCAGTACAGGAGATGGGACAGGGCAAGGAGTCCTCGGTGACAATTCAGAGGTATAAGGGTCTCGGTGAGATGAATGCCGAGCAGTTATGGTCTACTACCATGAATCCCGAGACGCGCACCCTTCGGCAGGTTACAATAGACAGTGCCGCCGAGGCTGATCATATATTTTCGATGCTCATGGGTGACGAGGTGCCTCCGAGAAGAGAGTTCATTGAGAAGCATGCGAAGTATGCTAATATTGATGCCTAGGCAGTAGGCAGTAGGCAATAGGCAATAGTGAAAATTAAGAATTAATTGTTAAGAATTAAGATTAATAATTGAGTGTCAGGCACTTAGGCATAAGGACTGCAAGACCGCAGGACCGCAAGACGGAGCGCAGTGCCAGACCTTCAGATGTTAGACCTTCAGACATAAAACATTTACCGCAAACTGCCACGATCATGTCAAACGACAGCCAGCCTGCCTTCAGAAAAAGCCTGAACCTGGTTGACTCTTCGGCCATCATAATCGGATCGATGATCGGTTCGGGTATTTTTATTGTCAGCGCTGACATGGCGCGCACACTTGGGTCCCCCGGATGGCTTCTTGTTGCATGGCTCATCACCGGCTTCATGACCGTCATGGGTGCTCTGAACTTCGGTGAACTAGCAGCCATGATGCCCAAGGCAGGCGGTACATACGTATACCTGCGCGAAGCTTATAATCCTCTTACCGGATTCCTTTACGGCTGGACCCTCTTCCTGGTGATTCAGACAGGCACCATTGCCGCAGTGGCCATGGCCTTCGGTAAATTCTCCGGGGTCATAGTGCCGTGGATAAGCGAAAGTAATATCCTCCTGAACCTGGGGCCGGTTAAGTTTTCGTCAGTCCATGCTGTTGCCATTGGATCGCTGGCCCTGATCACCTGGATAAACTCGCGTGGCATACGGACCGGCAAACACGTGCAGAACACCTTCACCTTCACCAAAGTAATAATACTTTTACTCCTGCTGCTGGCTGGATTCATTTTTGCCGGGTCGGACGGATTCAGGGCCAACTCGGAATATTTCTGGGAGGCCGCTACAATTGACAGGGCCACAGGACTTGTCACACCCATCACCGGTATCATGATAGTGGTTGCCCTTGCAATGGCTATGGTCGGATCGCTCTTCACCTGCGACGCATGGACCAACATCACATTTGCCTCGGCAGAAGTCGTCAACCCACGGCGTACATTACCCCTCAGCCTCTTCTGGGGAACGCTCATAGCCTTCACACTGTTCTTCCTGTCCAATATAGTATACATTAAGGTACTGCCACTGCGAGGTATGCCTGACGGTATTGGTGTCATTGAGAGAGGCATGGCCTTCGCAACAAACGACCGGCTTGGTACAGCGGCCATATCATCTATTTTCGGAGATTATGCCGCCCTGATCATGGCAGTACTTATTGTTATCTCCACCTTCGGTTGCAACAACGGACTCATCCTCTCAGGGGCAAGGGTATACTATGCCATGGCAGTTGACAGGTTATTTTTCAAATCTGCCGGCAGACTCAATAGCAGGGCTGTGCCTGGCAACGGGCTGTGGATCCAGTTCATCTGGTCTTCAGTGCTGTGTCTATCGGGATCGTATTCACAATTACTTGATTACGTGGTCTTTGCGGTGCTGATATTCTATGTACTCACGATCCTGTCAATATTTGTCCTCCGTCATAAACGACCTGATGCCGAAAGACCATATAAAGCCTTCGGGTATCCCTTCATACCGGCACTGTATATCATTATGGCCGTCATAATTATGATCATTCTGCTTATATACAAACCTACATTCACATGGCCCGGATTGGTAATCGTTCTTCTCGGGATACCGGTCTACTTTATCTGGAGCCGCTTTAACAAGACTGCGTAATATGGAAATTTTTCAGACTGTATTTGACTGGTACATGGCCAACCTCAACTATTTTACAATCTTTCTTCTGATGGCTATTGAGAGTTCGTTTATCCCTTTTCCGTCAGAGATAGTTGTACCCTTTGCGGCATGGAAGGCGGGAGAGGGAAGTCTGTCGATGGCAGGTGTGCTTCTCTCATCAACAGCCGGAGCCATGACTGGCGCTATATTGAATTATTATCTGTCGGTGTGGCTTGGAAGGCCGCTTCTCTACCGTCTTGCCGATACCAAATGGGCTCATGCCCTTCTCCTCAACAGGGAGGGGGTAGAGAAGGCCGAAGCATATTTTGTAAAACATGGCAAGGCTTCTACCTTCATAGGACGACTGGTTCCGGCTGTCAGGCAGCTTATTTCCATTCCTGCAGGCCTCTCGAGAATGAAGATTGGCCCATTCCTGCTGTATACTTTTCTTGGCGCCGGTTTATGGAATGTAATCCTTGCCCTTATTGGCTATTTCGCTTATGACAAGCGCGAACAAATTCTGCCATATCTCGACTGGATCATGTATGCTGTTGGCGCACTGTTCGTGATGTGGCTTACATGGCAAGGGATAAAGGTCTGGCGGAAGCGCAGTGGCAGTGTTACTCTGTAAGCTCCCCCGCAAGCAGTCTCAGTCCGATCTCGGAAATCTTTGCCATGTACAGCGCTGTGAGCCGTCTGTTGATGGCATTGAGATAATTGTTCTGGTATTCCCTGAATTCAAGTCCCGATAGAGAGCCGAGGCGATAGCGTTCCATGGCTATCTCCAGTGATGCACGTGCAACCTCCGCACTCTGTGTCTCGAAGTCAGTAACGGTAATGTTATTTTGATAGGTGTTGTAGAGCAGGTCAAGCTCCCCCAGTATCTCATTCTCTATATCAAGGTAGGCCAGTCTGCTGCTCTCTGATTCAATCTTCGCATTTGCAATTCTCCTGTTGGTCTCCAGTCCCGAAAAAATATTCCATGACATATTTAACCCCCAGTTAAAGCCGTTGGTCTGACTGTATGAGCTGGCAGACCAGGGATACTCACTCCGGGAGATATTATAGCCAGTGCTGAAGTTGATGGACGGGTAACGCAGCGCCCTGACCGCGTCAAGGTCATACTCCGACAGTTTTTCTCCCTGCCGTGCCAGTATCAGCTGGTTGTTGAAGCCGAGAGTCCTTTCACGCAGCATATCAATATCTATCTGCGGTGCAAGTATGATTGAGTCGTTGATGTTAAAGTTGATATCATGGCCGGCGTTAAGCAGGTTTGTCATCCTGATATATGCACTTATTACTGTCTCCTGCTGTGTCAGGACTGCTGAGCTGTCTGCATTAAGATCAATCCTGGCCTGCTGCAGGTCAAGTCCTGATATGACACCCAGAAGATACTTCTCCTCGGCGTTCTCATATCTCGATTTAGAAAGAGCCAGTGAGGTGAGTGCCGATTCCATCCTGTTCTGTTGAACGATAATGTTGTAGTATTCGGAACATACCCTCATAACCAGGTTCTCCACATTGATTTTCACCCTCTGGCTGCTCATTGAGAGCAGCTCCTGCTGGCGGCTGTAGTCGGTAAACATCCCGAGACCGTCAAAGATCCTCCAGTTCACGGTAACCCCTGCGGTGAGGAGGTTGGTCCTGGTCTTATCCGCTTCGCTGGAAGAAGATACTACCGTATTGTCTGTCTGTGACTGCCTCCCTGTGCCGGTAACAGTAGGCAGGAAGGGTGCCAGGGTTACGTTGTTGGCGGCAATGGATTCGTCGTTCCTGCTGATCTTCAGCGAGTAATTATTCTGCAGGGCCTTAATAATGGCCTCATCAAGGCTCATTGTTTTCTGGGCCTGGGTGAATAGCGGGGAGAGAAGCAATAATATCAGGGTACTAAACCTTAGGTTTCTCATCGGTGATTATTTCAACGTTTTTTCTGGCCGCCAGGAAGCTATAAACTGCCGGAACGACGAAGAGAGTAAGGAATGTGGCAAAGAAGAGACCGCCAACGACAGTGACGCCCATTGAGACACGGCTCTCAGCACCGGCGCCGGAGGCAAGGGCAAGAGGCAAGATGCCGAGAATCGTGGTGAGACTGGTCATCAGAATGGGCCTGAAGCGAGATATTGAGGCCTCCCTGACGGCATCCATGATGTTCAGCCCTGCTTTTTGACGCTGGTTGGCAAACTCAACAATCAGAATCCCGTTTTTGGCTACCATTCCTATAAGCATGATCAGTCCGATCTGGCTGAATATATTCAGGGTCTGGCCGGTGATGACCATGATGAAGAGTGCACCTATCAGGGCGAGTGGCACTGTAACAAGAATTATTACCGGGTCACGGAAGCTTTCAAACTGAGCGGCGAGAACAAGATAGATCAGTACCAGTGCAAGCACAAAAGCAAAGAGCAGGCTTGAGGTACTTTCTACAAAGTCTTTTGAGTCACCGGAGAGTGTAGTACTGAAATCCTCGTTGAGAACCCGGTCTGCAATCCTGTCCATCTCCTCAATGCCTTCGCCAAGGGTATACTTGCCAGCCAGTCCGGCTGATATGGTGGCGGAGTTGAACCTGTTATACCTGTAAAGCTGCGGGGGCAGACTGTTTTCCCTGACCGAGACGATATTGTCAAGCTGTATCAGCTCGCCCCTGTCATTCCGTACATATACGTTCGTGAGGTCAGAGGGATCATTACGTTTTGTCCGGTCAAACTGGCTCATAATCTGGTACTGCTTCCCGTCAAGGATGTAATACCCGATGCGTTGTTCACTCATTGTCAGCTGCAGTGTCTGCGCAATACTCTGGACGTTTACGCCCATCATAGATGCCTTTTCACGGTTGATGATCACGGTCAGTTCCGGTTTGGTGAACTTGAGGTTAACATCGCTCGCCGAGAAGTACTGACTGTTTGAAACTTCAGCCATGAAATCTGGTATGACCCGCTTCAGATCATCGAGGTTTTTAGCCTGTATCACATACTGAACGGGCAGACCCCCCCGCCGCGAACCAAATGTCTGCTGCTGCGAAACGATAGTACGGGCACCGGTAAGCTGTCGCACCAGAGGCGAGACTGATGTTGCAATCTCCTGCTGCGACCTTTTGCGGTCATCAATGTCGGCAAGCCTGACCCTGATATTCGCTGAGTTTCCGTTGACCATCATCATTATGTTTTCATTCTCAGGGATATTATCCCTGACAACAGGAACAACGTTTTCGGCGTAGTTAAGCATGTAGTCGTATGTTGTTCCCTCGGTGGCGGTGGCACTGATGCTGAAGTAGCCCCTGTCCTCAAGAGGTGCCATCTCTGACCGTAGCATAGACCAAAACAAGCCTATCAGGCCGGCAACAACCACAATGATGACAAGCGCCCAGTATCTTTTTTTCAGGAATGCTGAGATGGCTCTCCTGTACACATTCTGCATGCCTGAGAAGAAGGGTTCCGTTGACTTGTAGAAACGGCCTTCCATGGCGTTATGTTTCAGGAGCCTCGATGAAATCATTGGTGTCAGCGAAAGCGCCACGAAGGCCGAGATAGTCACAGCTCCGACGATGACAAGACTGAACTCCCTGAAGAGCCTGCCGGTGACACCCTGCAGGAACACTATCGGGAAGAAGACCGCAACAAGCGAAATGGTTGTGGCAATAATGGCAAAATATATCTCGCTTGAGCCTTTCTGGGCCGCCTCCATTGGCGACATGCCATGCTCGACCTTAGTATAAATATTCTCAACTACAACTATTGCATCGTCAACCACAAGTCCGATGGAAAGCACAATGGCGAAAAGGGTGAGGATGTTTATTGTGAATCCTGCAACGTACATCACGAAGAAAGCTCCGATCAGTGCAACGGGAATTGCTATCACCGGAATAAGGGTTGTTCTCCAGTTGCGCAGGAAAAGGAAGATCACCAGCACCACCAGCATGAAGGCAATGAAGATTGTATGTTTTACCTCGCTTATCGATTTTCGGATATAGATTGTATTATCGAACAGTACCTCAGCCACAACATCATCTGGCAGGTCTTTTTTCAGACTTTCAAGCACAACCAGCGCGTTGTCAACTATATCAATGTAATTGGCGCCTGGCTGCGGGACAAGGTTTACAATTACGCAGGGAATGCCATCGACTTTAAGGATAGACCTGATATTTTCAGCGTCTACCTCAGCGCTGCCGATATCCCTGAATTTTACCACCCGGTCTCCGTTCTTGGTAATGATCAGATCATTAAACTCATCTACAGTCTTTAATCTGCCCAGGGTCCTGATGGTCAGCTCGGTATTGTCTCCCTCAATCCTTCCTGACGGGAGTTCAATGTTTTCCCTCGTCACAGCATTCCGCACATCCAGTGGTGTCAGTCCGTATGCAACCAGCCGCGATGGGTCCATCTTCATCCTGATAGCCAGTTTCTTCGAGCCCCAGACACCCACGTCACTGACGCCTGATATTGTCTGTAGTCGCTCCTTGAAATTTATCTCCGCGAAGTTGCTGATTTCGATCATTGACCGTGAGTCGCTCCTGAGTGATACGGCGAATATAGGCTGTGCATCGGCGTCAGCCTTCTGAACGACGGGCGGGTCAACATCCTGAGGCAGGCGCCGCATAGCCCCGGATACCTTGTCGCGCACATCGTTGACTGCTGTCTCCATCTCCACCTCCAGCTTAAATTCAACGGTTATTCGGCTCGATCCGTCGCTGCTTGAACTGGATATCGAACGGATGCCCTGGACGCTGTTGATGGCAGCTTCCAGAGGCTCTGTGATCTGTGTCTCTATTACATCAGAGTTGGCACCCGGGAAGGAGGTTGATACTGTTACGATAGGGGGGTCGACGCTGGGATAGTCGCGAACCCCCAGATAAGTAAACCCGATGCCCCCCAGAATGAGAACCACAAGGCTCATTACGGTGGTGAGGACAGGTCTTTTTATACTTAGAGACGATAGGCTCATCTGGTTTGGTTTTGATTGACGGAGGTGCTCACAAGGGTTACCTCTCTGTTAAATTCACCCTCACCGGCATATTTTGTCTGAGCTGCATCAGACCGCTGGTTATGACCGTATCTCCCACACTTATGCCTGAGAGTATCTCTACCATGGTCTCCGAACGGGTTCCTGAAACAACGGGAACGAGGTTAGCCTTACCTTTTTTATAGATCCAAACCCTCTTTTCGTTCATTTCAGGCACTATAGCTTCTGAAGGTATTTGAATGGCATTGTTCTTTTCGTCTGTAATAAGCACGAGGTCAGCAAACATGCCCGGCACCAGTTTCTTGTTACGGTTGTCATACCGTGCCCTGAGCCCGATGGTACGGGTTGCTTCGTCAACCCTGTAGTCAATGGCATAGACGGTTGCAAAAAACTCATCAGTGTATCCCTGTGCATTGAAAGAGATTCTTTTGCCCATCAGCTGCTGTGATACATACTTCTCCGGGATTGCAAATTCGAGCTTCATCTGTGAATAATCAATGAGATGGGCTATCTTGACCGAGGGTTGCACATAGGTTCCCTCGCTTACAAACCGGAATCCTATTGTACCGTCAAACGGGGCTCTCACCTCTGTCTCGGCGATCCTGACCTTGAGCAGGTTGATGTCAGCCAGGATTACGTTATAGTCTGTCTGCAACTGGTCAAACGCCTCGCGGCTTACCGCGTCCTTTGCCAGTAGGACCCTCTGGCGTTCAAGTTTCTCGGAGAGCATCTTTTCCTGTATCTCAGCTCTTTGAAGCTGCGCCTGCAAATCCTCGTCGTAGATCTTGACCAGCAGGGCTCCTTTCTTAACCACAGAGCCCTCTTTGAAGAACACCCCGGTCACCTTTCCCGATACCTTACTCACAATGTCAACCTCTTCATTGGCCAGCAGGGTGCCGGCTGATCTGATCCCGTTTGTCAGGTATGATGGCTTTGCGATGGTGCCTGTCACAGGCAGTACTCCGCCCTGTTGTCCTCCCGGACCCTGCCCCTGGCCTTGTGCCGGTGACTGTCCCTTGGTGACAGGAAAAGCAGCATCTTTCAGATCCCCGTCGCCCCAGAGTCCCAGACGTGGACCAGCAAACCATATTGCAAGAATTAGCGGAATACTTGACCACAATGCTATTTTAGTTCCTTTTTTCATCTATGATGGTAATTCATTATTCTGACCCACAAAATTAGGGGTTTATTTAAATCATTATGTTAAAGTATATTAAAACAAAAAAGCGGGGTTTAACTATTTTAGCCAAATCATTGAAAGCAGGCTTTCAGTATTTGAGGATGATCTCCTTCACGATCTTTTCCATGTTGTCAGTCATCCTCCGTGATGACACGGTAAAACCGTTGCAAAACATCGTGAATGCTACCCTTCTGCCGCTGTTGGTCGTTACATAACCGGCAAATGATTTTGCACTGGTGATGGTGCCGGTTTTTGCTACGACTCTCCCAATAAACAGCTCATCGAGGAAATAGTTCTTCATGGTGCCTGAAACTGCGCCTTCCGGGAGGGAGGCCAGGATTGCGTCCATGACGCTTTGCTGTCAGCTGAGCAATTCTGATGTGGCCTTGATGTTGATACAGCCCAAAAGTGTCCTGATATTCATAATGTTTTGTTTTGTTCCATGGTCGATAGCAGTCCGCATGCGGCGCTGATATCTTCTCCCCGGCTGGCGCGGATTGTTGCAGTGATGCCCCTGTCATTGAGACTGTCACGGAAGGCCTCCATCTCTTTCATGCCCGGACTGCTGTATTCTGAACCGGGAACGGCATGGAAGCGAATCAGGTTTACGCGGCAGCGGATGCCGTTGAGAATCCTGGCCAGTTCCTTTACATGAGCCGGGGTGTCATTCAACCCCTTGAATACAATGTATTCAAATGATACCCTCCTCTGCCGGCCAAAGTCGAATGCCCGTATTATGTCAAGTACCTCCTTCACGGGATGGGCCTTTTGTACCGGCATTAGGGCCTGTCGCTCCGCGTCAAAGGGAGTATGAAGACTGACGGCGAGGTGGCATCTGGTACTCTCCAGGAACTCCTTTATCCTGGCGGTGATACCTACGGTGCTGACGGTGATGCGGGTAGGGCTCCATCCGTAACCCCATTCTGAAGTGAGGATCTCAAGGCTTTTGAGAACCTCTTCAAGATTGTCGAGAGGCTCACCCATGCCCATGTAAACAATATTAGTAAGGGATGGGTGTTCGGGCAGGCTTCTGAACTGGTTCAGGATATCACCGGAGGTGAGGTTGCCCTGGAAACCCTGCTTTCCGGTCATACAAAAATGGCATCCCATGCGGCAGCCCGCCTGCACTGAGAGGCACACGGTGACACGTTCGCGGTCAGGTATGACTGCCGTCTCAATGAACCTGTGATCGTCGATCCGGAAGAGATACTTCTTCGTGCCGTCAGCGGAGACAGTCTCTGATGAAGGAGGGGTCAGGCCTGTCACGAACTTTGCCTCCAGGAGACTGCGTGCCTTCAGGGAGAGATCTGTCATGGCGCTGATCTCCGGCGCCTCTCTCTTGTATAGCCAACCTGCTATCTGACGGGCGGTGTATGACGGCAGTGACTCAGCTGCCGTTATGGAAACCAGCTCCTTGAGCGTCTTTCCGAAAAGTCTGTCTGCAGTCATCAGAACCGGTAGGCTGCTTTAACCAGGTCATTGACGCTCCTGAAGGGCTTCGGCGGCTTCAGTTGGGCATTGAGGAAGTTGTAGATATCTGTTCTTATGCGCCTGGCTTCCCTGTAATCCATCCTGTCAAAAGAGTGGCCGCCAGGCATATCCTCGAAGATCTTGTAGTCGAAATTCTGTTTGCCGGCAGCCTTGAGTGATTTCATTTCTTTCATTGTATTATATTTCTTTTACACCACTGAAGACATATGTTGCGGGACCGGTGAGGTAGATACCTGTTGCTCCCAGGCTGGTCAGGGTGAACCTGACCGAGAGTGTTCCTCCCCTGACAGTTATACGGGTCTCGGAAGTGACAATTTTTCCGGCTATAGCTGCCGCAATGGCAGATGCAGTAACCCCTGTGCCGCAAGAAAGGGTTTCGTCCTCAACTCCGCGTTCATAGGTTCTCACATTAAGGCTTCCGTCCCTGATACTCACCAGGTCTACGTTGACTCCTTCGGGGGCATAACGTTCCGAGTAGCGCAGTGGTCTGCCGAAGGAGACCATATCGATGTTTTCGTTATTGTCAGTGAATACAACGAGGTGAGGCACTCCGGTATTTGCGAAGATTCCGTCAGGAGTCTCCCTGACTTTGGTGACATCGGATATGGAGACCTCGATTATATTGCCTCCCCTGTGCCTGGCGGTATGGGGCCCATCGCCTGTCATGAATGTGAGATCACGAAATCCGGCGAAATTCACCATCGCAAAGTGTGCTGTGCAGCGTGCCCCGTTGCCGCACATCTCCCCGGCAGATCCGTCGGCGTTGAAATAGAACATCCTGAAGTCATATCCGTCACAATCTTCAACAAGAATCAGCCCGTCGGCCCCGATTCCGAACCTCCGGTCGCATAACCGGCTGATAAGCTCGCTGTCAGCGTGGTCCAAAACGGCAGGAGTGTTTCTTATGATGATGAAATCATTGCCAGTGCCCTCATATTTGTTAAAGAGTATTTTCATTCTGTTAAATTGAAGTTAATTATCCTGAAATGAGCCTGCCGGTCTGTTAAAAAAGCGAAAATTTGTAAAACAATTTAACATAATCAGGGTTGTAAAGATATCAATTCTTTACGGAGGCACGTAATTTGTTGATAATGGTAGTACAAAGAAAGAAACGATAAAAATTATATAGTTATGAAAGGAAGGAGACTTATAACGACAATGGCTGTTGCTCTTTTCGGGGCGCTGGCGGGACTTTTCATTTTTACGAGGTTCCTTGACAGTGGAAGGATTTTAGTTGGCACTGACAATGCGAAGCAGGAGATCGAGGAGAACGCGAGGTACACATCTATGGTACCTCAATCGGGGGTGAATGATTTTACCTTTGCCGCTGAGAAAACCGTGCATGGGGTAGTGCATGTTAAGACCAGGACTACGGTCAGCTCGTCAAATTCCAACCCGTTGTATGAATTCTTTTATGGCCCGGGCGCCGACCGGCAAAGGGAGGTAAGGGGCTTCGGGTCGGGTGTGATAGTGACGGCCGACGGTTACATTGTAACCAATAATCATGTCATTGATGAGGCGGATGAAGTGGATGTAACGCTTAATGACAAGCGTACATTCGAGGCCGAAGTGATAGGGCGTGACCCGAGTACTGATATAGCTGTACTCAGGATCAAGGCGACGGGTCTGCCTTTCATCAGGTTTGGCAATTCAGATGCAATAAGACTGGGAGAGTGGGTTCTGGCGGTAGGTAATCCGTTCAACCTGACATCAACTGTTACGGCAGGGATTGTCAGCGCCCGCGGAAGGAGCCTCGGGCTGCTTGATAACCAGTACAGGATTGAATCATTCATTCAGACTGACGCTGCTCTCAACCAGGGTAACAGCGGCGGGGCTTTGGTAAACACTCAGGGCGACCTGATAGGAATAACCACTGCAATTATTTCACCCAGTGGTGCTTATGCCGGCAACTCTTTTGCAGTGCCGTCGTCTATTGTTAAAAAGGTATACGAGGACCTGAAGCAGTTCGGCGAAGTACAGCGCGGACTGATGGGCGTGAATATTACCGATGTCACTTCGGAAATTGCAAAGGAGGAGAACCTTAAAGACATCTCAGGTGTTTATCTTACAGGGATTGTTCCTGAAGGTGCAGCGGAAGCGGCAGGTCTTGCAGCAAGGGATGTGGTCATAGCAATCAACGGTGAGAAGGTAGCAACTACATCTGACCTTCAGGAAAAGGTAAACCGCTACAGGCCCGGTGATAAGGTGGAGGTGACCTACCTACGGAAGGGAAGAGAGGACAAGAAAACTGTTGTTCTCCGCAATTTTGAGGGAGGAACCGGCGTTGTAGCTCCGGGGGCGCAGAGCACTTCATTGTTCGGTGCAACGTTTTCCCCGTTGAGCGCGGGCGACAAACAACAGTATAATACAGATAACGGAGTAAAAATAACATCAATCTCAGAGGGCCGGTTTCGCGACCTGGGCCTGGGAAGGGGGACTATCATCGTTGATGTGAACGGACAGAAGGTGAACAGCGTTTCAGATATTCGAAAGGCCACAAATGATGAGAAAAGTCTGACGTCAGTCGAAGGATTTACGCCGGACGGAACGTACTTCAAATACCAGACAAGACGGTAGTTTGGGGACAAATATAAGATACGGCAGATCAGGATGTTGTCAATTGTAAACATTCCTTGTCACATCTCAAATATTTATTTGTATATTAACTTAAAAAGCAGTACATTTGCGGAAATTTTTTCGAAGGGATATAGAGAATGAGACAACTTAAGATTACCAAATCCATAACCAACCGTGAGAGTGCGTCGTTGGACAAGTATCTGCAGGAGATTGGTAAGGAGGAGTTGATATCGGTTGAGGAAGAGGTAGAGTTAGCGCAGAGGATCAAGAAGGGTGACAGGGCAGCTTTGGAGAAGCTTACGAAAGCAAATCTTCGGTTTGTTGTCTCAGTGGCCAAACAATATCAGAATCAAGGACTTAGCCTTCCGGACCTCATTAATGAGGGCAACCTCGGCCTTATCAAGGCTGCAGAAAAATTTGACGAGACCCGCGGTTTCAAATTCATATCCTATGCCGTATGGTGGATCAGGCAATCAATCCTTCAGGCTCTCGCTGAGCAATCGAGGATTGTGCGTCTGCCTCTCAACCAGGTAGGCTCGTTGAATAAGATCAATAAGGCTTTTGCCCGGTTTGAGCAGGAAAATGAGCGTACCCCGTCACCCGAGGAGCTTGCTGAGGTGCTTGACCTCCCGAAGGAGAAGGTGGCTGATACCCTTAAGGTGTCAGGGCGCCATGTGTCTGTTGACGCTCCCTTTGTTGAGGGCGAGGACAACAGCCTGCTCGATGTGCTAACCAATCTTGACTCCCCGATAGCTGACAAGATGCTGATCGATGAGTCGCTCTCCAAGGAGATAGACCGTGCACTGGCCACCCTGACCGAGCGTGAAAGGGATATAATACGTTATTTCTTCGGCATTGCATGCCAGGAGATGACGCTCGAAGAGATCGGGGAGAAGTTCGGACTTACCCGCGAGAGAGTGAGGCAGATTAAAGAAAAGGCAATACGCCGCCTGCGTCACACCTCACGCAGCAAACTGCTGAAAGGTTACCTGGGATAAAAACGCTTCAGGAAGAAAGATAGTAGTCCCGCCCAACCTGCGGGACTTTTTTTATATAACATAAATGATCCGCCAGCTGACGGATCATTTTGTTTTCGCTTCTGAGAGCGGAATGGGGGGAAGAACTGCTTCTTAATGATCTGGCTCGTATGATAGGGGAAACCACATCACACGGTAAAAAAAACTAAAACGAAGATACGATTGGTCCTAATTGCTAATTTTGTCTGAATATAAATTCATGGAATTCAGGATCAAATCAGACTTTACACCCACGGGTGACCAGCCCGAGGCGATTAAGCAGCTTACTGCCGGACTCAGGCAGGGGGTGCCCTTTCAGACACTGCTCGGGGTGACCGGATCGGGTAAGACATTCACCATTGCCAATGTCATTGAACAGCTGAACAGGCCGGTTCTTGTGCTTAGTCACAACAAGACCCTGGCAGCACAGCTCTATGGCGAGTTCAAACAGTTCTTTCCTGAGAATGCAGTGGAGTATTTTGTCTCTTACTACGACTACTATCAGCCTGAGGCCTATCTGCCGGTGACCGATACCTATATAGAAAAGGATCTCTCTATCAATGATGAGCTTGAGAAACTTCGCCTGAGCGCTACTTCATCACTTCTGTCAGGCAGGAGGGATGTCATTGTGGTGTCATCCGTCTCCTGTCTTTTTGGCATTGGGAACCCTGACGATTTTCGCTCCAACACCGTACATGTGATTAAGGGTGCAAAGACCGGCCGCAACGTATTGCTGCGAAAGCTTGTTGACAGCCTTTATGCCCGCAATGAGATTGAATTCACGCATGGTACCTTCAGGGTCAGGGGTGACACTGTGGATGTCTTCCCGGCCTATGCTGACATTGCCCTTCGTATTGTTTTCTTCGGTGATGAAATTGAAGAGGTGTCGACTTTTGATCCGCTCAGCGGGCAGCACCGGGATGATCTTGAAGAGTATGTTATTTACCCGGCCAACCTGTTTGTGACGACACGCGAGAGGATAAATGTGGCTGTAAGCATGATACAGGATGATATGGTACTGCAGGCAAAGCACTTCCGTGATACCGGCAGGCCCGAGGAGGCAAAACGCATAGAGCAGAGGGTGCAGTACGACCTGGAGATGATCAAGGAGTTGGGTTACTGCAGCGGCATTGAGAACTACTCGCGCTATTTGGATGGGAGGGCTCCGGGAACGAGGCCATTCTGCCTGATCGACTGCTTCCCGAAGGACTTCCTTACGGTGATAGACGAGAGTCATGTGACACTGCCCCAGATAAGGGCCATGTATGGCGGTGATCACTCTCGCAAGCAGACGTTGGTGGAATACGGTTTCCGTCTGCCTTCCGCTCTTGACAACAGGCCTCTGCGGCTTGAGGAGTTCGAGGCCCTCACCGGACAAACCGTTTATATGAGCGCTACCCCGGCTGAGTATGAGATGGAGAAGAGTGAGGGTGTCTATGTTGATCAGGTCATAAGACCGACCGGATTGCTTGATCCGCCGGTGGAGGTGAGACCGAGCCGCAACCAGGTTGATGACCTGATGGAGGAGATCAGAAGCCGGTCGGCAAAGGGTGAACGGGTGCTGGTAACAACCATGACAAAGAGGATGGCTGAGGAGCTGAATACTTATCTGGCCAGGTTTAACATCAAATGCCGCTACATACACTCCGGAGTGGAGACCCTGGAGAGGGTGGAGATACTGGAGGGCTTAAGGTCCGGTGAGTTCGACGTGCTGGTGGGGGTGAACCTGCTCCGTGAGGGGCTTGACCTGCCGGAGGTATCACTGGTGGCAATCCTTGATGCGGATAAAGAGGGCTTCCTGAGGTCCGGCAGGGCTCTTACCCAGACCGCAGGCCGTGCCGCAAGGAACCTGAACGGACTGGTGGTGATGTATGCTGACAGGATCACGGGGGCAATGAGGCAGACCATTGACGAGACCAACAGGCGCAGAGCCAGGCAGTTTAAGTATAATGAAGAGATGGGCATCACCCCACGCCAGATAGTGAGAAAAGGAGGAACCATGATGCGTGCCCTCAGCCGTAAGGGGGCAGAGGTAAAAGCCTACACCGGTCCTGAGACGGCAGATGTGGCAGCCGACCCTGTCATACAGTATATGTCAAGGGAACAGCTTGAAAAAGTCATCGAGAAGACACGCAAGGCGATGGAAAAAGCAGCAGGAGCACTTGATTTTATCGAGGCCGCACGGCTGCGGGATGAGATCGAGGGAATGAGAAGGCTAATGAGCAAAAAATCAGGATGAACCTGGAGAAGCAAGAAATAAGCAATTCTTGCGTTAATTTACTGATCCGGGTGCCGGGCTTCAGGAACCATTTAATATAATTGTATATGCAAAGACTGATTACAAGCCTTCTTATCTTCACTGCCTTGCTTGCGGGGTGCTCCCGGCATAGCGGTCCGGAGCCTGTTGACAATCCGAAGGTAATCATATTGATGTACCACCGAATCTCTGCCGGGGAGGCCACAAACCTCTATGAACGCAGTGCGGTTGATTTCGAGGGAGACCTTGAATACCTGCATGACAACAATATCCGGGTCATTGACTTCAGGGAACTTGAAGATATCGTTGACGGTGAGACAGAACTGCTCAGTCATGCAGCGTTGATCACCTTTGATGACGGTGATCATTCCTGGTATACCATTGCTGCTCCGCTACTGAAAAAATACCGCATGAAAGGCACCTTCTTCCTCTGGGCATCAAAGATGGGTATGGACTCCTTCCTCACATGGGACGAGGTGACGCTGATGAGCAATTTCGCCTATGAAGGTGGTGAGAGACCATTCGCATTTGGTTCACATACAATGTCGCATCCATTTCTGATGAACATGAAAGCTGCCCTTGGAGGTGGCGAAGCCTTTGCTGCATATCTTGATGAGGAGCTGGGAGGGTCGAAGATATTGATTGACAAATATATATATGACACTGTTGAAGCCCTGGCGCTGCCCAATGGCGACGGCGCCGGTGATACAGATATAATTGCGGCGGCACAGAGGCATGGTTACCGTTTCATAAGGACCTCCGAACGCAATGTGACCGGTTCGGCCTCCACTGACCTTTACAGGCTTCCAAGCCTGCCTATGCTTGATGATACGGCCCAGGAACAGATAGGAACCTACCTGGGAATTATTTAATTCACTGATGAATACTGACCTTCAATGACAAAAATTAAAAAATCGGACGAGAGGGATTGCTGCCGGTACAGATCGCACCCATGGCATGGGATCGACATCGGTGACAAGGCCCCGGAGATAGTAATGACCTACGTCGAGATGGTACCTACTGACACGGTCAAGTATGAAATGGATAAGATATCCGGTTACCTGAGGCTCGACCGGCCTCAGAGATACTCCAACGTAGTTCCGGCACTGTATGGTTTCATCCCACGGACTCTGACCGGGGCTGCAGTGGCGGAGCGATGTATGGAAAGAACAGGCAAGAGGGGTATCAAAGGCGACGGTGATGCAATGGATATATGTATCCTTACTGAAAAGGATATCACACACGGTGATATACTTGTACTAGCAAGACCCATTGGCGGCTTCAGGATGATAGACGGGAATGAGGCTGATGACAAAATCATTGCCGTCCTGTATAATGATGCCGTCTACGGTGTCTACAGTGACATTGTAGATTGTCCCCCAATAGCTATCGAGAGGCTGAAACACTATTTCCTGACATACAAGGATCTTCCGGGAGAGAAAAGAAAGGTTACCATCGCGGAGATATATGACAGGATGGAGGCGCAGGAGGTCATCAGCCGATCAATCGAAGACTATGATGACAGTTACCCTGCATATTAACCTGCCTCCATTGCGTAAGCAGACCTGCTCCGGAAACTGGCATTTTTAGAGTTTGATTGACGAACAGGCGAATAAGTTGATGACCATGCTTCATATTTTGATTAATGGTGATGAACTTCCTGTGGCATTGAATAATTTTGGTTTGTATTATCCGTAGCACCTTAATAACGGTAATCAGGGAAGAACTTTTTATGGAAGAATTGAAAGATCTGGTAATTGAAAAGACGGTAAAAACACCGCGCATTGAATTGATTCATGGCAGTGGAGAGATCTCTTTCTCAGGCAAGTCCTTGCCTGAGAATGCCTCCAGAATCTATGAGCCCGTATTGAACTGGGTTAATGAATACATCGTAATGCCCAGGCCGGTAACGAATCTGAGGCTCAATATGGAGTATTATAATACCTCCTCAATGCTGTGGATCTCAAAAATAATCAAATCACTCTCCAGGATCAATAACCCCGACTATCGCCTTATGGTGCATATCTATATTCCCCTTGAGGAGTATGATGACCTCAAGGAATCGGAGGATATGAGAGAGTCATTCAACCCGCTCACAGATATTCTGCAGAATGCTATCCCGGAGGTCAGTATGAAACTGTACGCCACTGACGAGGCTTCCAAGATCATCAGAGATGCCGTGGTGCTGTTTTGAAGCCAGATTTTAGTCGCGGCAAGACAACCAGGCGAACCTGAGGTTTTCAGGACTTTTGTATCTCTCTTCTTCTTATCTCCTTAACAGCATCAATCATTGCTTCATAGCCTTCAACAGGAACATATTCGGGGATGGAGTTGCCCGATCCTAGTCCATATCCGCGGGCCTTCCTTCTATACTCGGTTCCTTTTTCCAGCACCTCCCTGTATACATCTTCACTGGATTTGAGGCAAAGAGTATTTACGTCAATTCCACCGAAGAGGCCGATCCTGTCACCGTAGAGTTCGATCCATCTCTCAAACGGAGCTATCTGGTCCTCATTTGAGTGTTTGGCATCGATACCCAGCTCAATTATGTCATCCATAATATTAAAAATACAGCCACAACTATGCAGAAGAAATTTTTTACCGGAGGCGTGCACCGGATCAATTATTCTCCTGTACTGCGGAAGGATATGCGTCCTTATCGTTTCAGGATCGAGCATTGTGGATGTTTTATAGCCAAGATCATCTCCCATCCTGAAGAAGACGAAAATATCGCTGTAGTTCCTTATCATCTCTGACCATAGTGTCACGTAGAGATCGCCGATTTTCCTGAACAGGTCTCTGAACAGGTCGGGATCAAGGAACTGCATCAGACAGAGAGGCTCAAAGCCGACTAGATCCTGGCTTGATTCAAATATCCCGTATCCGCATCCCCCATATGCCTTCATTCCTGTCGGCAAAACATCCCGAATAGCATCGAGGTGAGGTTTGTAGGTTCTCCAAAATAATTCAGGGATCTCATCAAAAGGATATCTATCGAAATCATCTCTTGTCTGTATCGGACCGGGCCTGCCGCCCATTATTGCTCCATGACCAGGATAGATATCACAGATTGCCGCTTCGTAGTCAAATGCGTCATAGGTCATCTTTTTCCAGAAGCCAACAATATTCCTATAGTACTCCCTGTAATCTTCAGTTTTATCTCCCTGTAATCCTATCTCTTTCCCAAGATACCTGGAGATAAAGGGAAGATCGATATGATGTTCATACAATGGAAGCCGTTCCGGTTTTTTATTTTTAAGCACCTGGAGGATATTACTATAATCCGGTGAAAATGTCATGTCAGATTATTCATTATTTAGTCTTGCTGTTTTCAAGCACATCAAAATCAATATTTCTGTTATATACATTAATATTCCTGAACAACATCTTACTTCTTACCATGCAACGTATAGCAATTCGCCCGAAACTATAAACAGCTCCGTTATTAATAAATCCGTTGTCTTCGCCCTCAATTATTACTTTTCCATCAATTGCGCCAATTATCTTACTACCCGTTTGAAGCAACTGGAGCTTGTGCCATTCATTCAGAGAAAGCAGGTGATCAAGGGTGCCGAAGCCTATGGGATACTGGTAAGGGTTTTTCAGCATGGCCCCAGTAGAAATATCGTTTCTCACGTCGTTCATTTCCCTGTAATACTCCCAATGGTAATTTCTTACACTTGACCAGGCAACCATGTTCATATTTCCTGCTGTTCGTAAAGGATAATCTGCCATGAAGTCTTCTCTTTGCATGCCCGAGGCCTGGATCATCAGTAGGCTCAGTCCCCCTCTCCGGAGTGTTTTAAATTCATATTCAACATACAAATCCCCTTCAAACGGCTTATTTGTACATACATACACCTGCTTTTCATACTGTCCTTCACCGATCGGCACATCAGGTGTTTCAATCATCAATCCTTCATCAGTAATTTTCACTGCCTGAGCATATCCCTGTAAATAAAATGAATCAATGTCTCCCTGATTTGTTAGTGAAATGTTAAGTTTATTTGTCCAGTCTCCTCCAGGTTCGAAGCTGAACTTTTTTATCTCTTTCCCGGTATAAATATGTTTCAGCCTGTCTTCAAATACCTGGTCAAAATCTGTTGCCTGGTTTCTGTAAAGGTCATAAATCTCCACGTCGGAGAGTGGATCGATATAAAACTGAACATCCGAAAAAACAAGGGCCGGATTACCCAGAAACAAGGTGTCGCCGCAAAAATCTCTTTCAAGCCTTTCACAGGTTACATCATTGCTGGCAACTTTTATCCCGTTAATGTAGATTGAGATTTTTTTCTGAGGAAGATCCCATGTAGCAGTAATGTAGTACCATCTGAGCTTTTCAAAATCAGAATGATTTGCTGCTGCAGCTGCATGATTATACATATCATGTCCGGTACCCTGCCTAAATTTTATCGTTAGCCCCGGATGCCAGGATTTGTTTATATGAAATGAAAAATTTGCTTCAGTAAAATTACCGGAATCATGACTGTCGCTTAACAGAGGGAAAATATTAAAATTCTTGTTATCAGCGCCAAAGTAACTTGCGCTCCAAGCCGGTGCAATGTCTTCAAGAGCCATCACCCAGATAGCCAAAGTTCCTTTATTGCTATTAATGTTATGCTTTAATAATTTGATCCGTGTATGTGAACTCGTGGCATTTAATCCAGAACGTCCGTTTTTTTTCACTATTCTTGCAGCGCCATCAATTAATACATTAGTTTGAGATTCGAGCGTATTGAAATTGTAATTAACATCCGGTTCCGGCAAAGTGGTTTTAGTTGTGTCTGCACAAGAAGAAGATAAAAATGAGAATAGCGTTGATAAACATAAAAAATGAAGTAATAATCCTGCCTTGCACTTTGTTAATGACGCTTTCATTAGTTGACTATTTTTATCTGTCTTTTAATAAAATTATTCCATATATCTGTAATAAACAGGTAACCCTGATCCACGAACTGATAGTCAAAATATTCCCTGTCGGTTCCCAGAGAATAACTATGATATCCCATCTTTAGTTTATAGATGAGGTCCTCGCTCCCGACATACATTCTGTTTTCAATGTCAGACAAACTTTCGTCTTCAGGCCAGGAATCCAATGCGATCATAGTAGCAACGACAGGGATATGCATCATCCATCCCCACCAGCTGTATCTGGCATCGCTTCTCTCTTTGACTTCGGGGACGAAGCCATCTGTGGCCTGAAACTCCCTGCACATGCCCGGTCGTCCAAGCACAGGGGAAGAGCCGTTATTAAGTGTATATGCGGCTCCGGACCGGGAGCCGTCAGTTACAACATGAGGATACATCCACCTGCCTATTGCGGCATAAAGCTTAACCGGATCAAATGGTACTTTTTCAACTGCTTCAGGAGGAGCCCCGAAAATGAAAGGCATTCTGGCCCCGTAAACCTTTCCGCCGGCCTTGTCAGACTGCACCGTTCCCGCAGGATTTTCAAGGATGTTTTTCATGAAGGATTCGTCGCTGCCGTCAGGATAGGTTTTTGTTCCTGCAGCAGTCCAGGTCTCCACTATGTTATGAAAATGAAGCTCACGGAATTTGCAGATATATTCATCATATCTGAAGTCGGCGAGTATCCTGTTCACGGTATCGGTCCCGCCGAAATAGTACCATGCTGCTATCATAACACCTACATAGCCGTCATTATGATTCGGATTCCATGTCTTTCCAATCCTGTAGGTCTGGTAGGTGCAGAGATTAGGCCAGTTTAAATAGTTGCTGTGATAATTCCCGGTAACAGCGAAGGCTTTCATTAGCCAATCTAATTTCTTAACCTCCTCCCCGGAGAGGAGGGACCATATTGAAGGCGTTCTTTTTGCAAGAGCAATGGCAAATACCTGCCCGATATCTTTCCATCCGGTCAGATCGCCTCTGCAGGATGGTTCCCGACTTTTACCTGACGAATCTTCAGTAATAATGTTCCGTAAATGCTCCATAACTCTAGTCCTGACCAGTCGACTATCACTACTTTTTATATCAGGACTCAGATATGCATTTAATGCGAGGAAGTAAAGAGCTTTGTCTTTACCGATTATTTTATCGGTCCAGAGTTCAGTATCTATGTTTGGTCCGCATGTGTTATGTACAAGAGGTATATTCATAGCCTCATCGATCCGTGCCTGGCTTAAAGATTGGGCATTAATAAATCCCGGCATCGGCATCACGCTAACAAGAATCAGAAATCCGGCTTTTTTAATCATAGATTATTAATTACTTTAGATAATCATGCATAAAATCTTCAATTGGTTTATATACATTATTTTGCCATATCTCCTGGTATGCGGTTTGAGTTAAATGGTGTGCTCGATAAGGGACAGTAAAGATGATTTTCTTACCCTTAGCCTGATTAAGAGCTGCAAAAACGGCAGAGGAAGGGCATGTCTGGTCAATAAGGCCAATTTCAGCAACGATTGTCGCTTTAGAACCCTTAAGAATATGAGCTACATCAAAATAGGGCAGTGCTGCCAACATTTTTTCTCTGTTATTTTCAGTTTCAAACAGGTATGGCCAGCAGCCTTTGCGGCCGACCAGGCTGCCTCCCCAGTCACACATAGCCGGAACGGTGGCAATAACTGCACTGACCCTTTTATCCAGACCGGCAGCTGCCAGGGCTTGTCCACCGCCCTGGCTCTCTCCAATAACAAGGATCCTTTTACCATCCCATTCTGGCATTGATGTCAGGTAATCGAGAGTTCTGATCAAACGCAGGTACATCCCTCTGAAATATACAGTTTCCCTGTTCTCCAGCCCTGTTTGTGCATAGTTTTTCAATTCATTGTCCTCAAGATCACGATAATAACTATCGGATTGTCCGTTCAGCATTCCGTGAGCGTTCAGATCAAAGGCTAATGATCCATTACCCATTTTGGCATAGCGCAGGGCAATCTCCGGTTTTGACCGGCACCAGTCTCCATAAACACCTGCAGCATGGAAGTAAATTATGATCGGAAGTGATTTCGGAGCCGCAGATGAGGGTCTGGCAAAATATCCGCGTGCCGGTTTCGGGCCAGTGCAGTTAAGTTCCATATTAAAACATTGATAACCGGCATCAGTATGAGGTACAGGTACTTCTTTGGCCTGAAGGGGCAAAGCCCTCAGTTCAGTTTTTTCACTCCTCCAGAATCTTTCAAGGTCTCTGGGGCGACCCGTTCCCGGTTTGTATTTTTCTGGGTCGACAATCAAACCAATGCTTGCTGATCCTGTTTTTGTTCTTGCTTCGAAAATAAAAGTTGCAGGACCTGAAACAGTTTCACTGAAAATTTCCAGGGTATCGGTTCCAGGGTTCACTATCCACATGGTTTGCCGTTCCGTAAAGTCCCGGATGATTGCAACTGAAACAGAATCATGTTCCTTATGCTCTAATAACAGGGTTATCCGGGCACTCTGTCCGCTTTTGTAAATGCCGTTATCATTGGACTGTTTAATTACGACACCCTGGCCGGAAGACGAAGTGGTGAATCCCCAAAAAAAAATAATTATCCATGAAGCGATAACCACTTTTTGGATGTGTTTCCAGGAGTCCATTCTTCGTTATTTAAGCTGGCACAGATTCTAAATTGTATTAAAGTATTACCGTAAGAATTAAGTACTACGCCGGGCATTTTGCCAGGTGATCAAGCAGCTCGGTGAGAGAGCAGGTTGCCACGCCAACATATTTATCCGCCCCTCCGTAGTAGACAAACAGGGTGTCGTTAATGACAACCTTGCCGCATGGGAATACAACACCCTTGTAGAATCCGTTTAACTCATAATCTTCTTCGGGCTGCAGAATCCAGTCCGGAGTGCGGTGCAGAACAACTGAAGGATCATTGAGGTCAAGAAGCATCGCACCTAACCGGTAAAACCCATCAGGTCCTACAGCATGATAGATTGTCAGCCAGCCTGCTTCAGTCCTGATGGGAGGGGTGTTGCCCCCGATCTTTTTCTCCCACGGGTATTTTGCCTTTGCCAGTATCTTACCGTCGGGGAAGCATAGAATATCATCTGATGATGAAATCCACATTGCAGGAAATTCTGTGCCATATTCTTTTCCTACCCAATCCATCGGCCGGTGAAGCATGAAGTATTTCCCGTTTATCTTTTCCGGGAAGAGGATCACATCACGGTTATCGACCGATGCATTTGTCAGACGACCGGCCCGGATAAAGGTTTTGAAATCTTTTGTCATGGCCAGACCTGTGACAGTATGATTGTTCCTGAATACGGAAGGGAACTCACCAGGGAATACCGGAGACTTATACTCACGTTTATCATAGAGCCAATATTTACCGGGTGGATAGGGTCTGCTTGCATAGGTTATAAAAAACCAGTCACCCATTTTTATTACACGGGGATCTTCAACACAACCGGCGTCAAACCCATCTTTGCTTGGACCGAATACCGGATCAGGAAAAAGTCTGTCAAAGTGATAACCATCCTTGCTTTTTGCCAGGCCGAAATAAGTACGGTGTTCGTCATCATTCCCGGCAGTTCGGTAGAGAAGATACACTTCGCCTGTATTATCATCATACCATGCTCCCGGGTTAGTTGCAACAAGACTTTCCCAGTCATTACCCGGATTGGGTGAGAGGATAGGATTACCCTTAAAGCGATTTAGTTTCATTGTATTGAATATTTATCTGTAAATGAACATAATGACAAAGCAGAATATTACCAGAAGCAGTGACCACAGCCTGAAATCACTGTACCATCTTACTTTTTTGAAAGCTACAGATTCCTCCCTAAAGAATTCCCTTGTTAAAGTCATTCCTTCAGTCTTTTCTTTTGCAGGTTTTTCCGTAAGGAGACTTACGGTCACCATTATTGTCATGGTAAACAGGAAGTTAATTGGGGCCATATAAAGAAAATGCATTGTTCCGAGGAAAGTATGCTCCAGGCCGTAGAACATCATGAATAGTGCAATACCTATTGTTGAGAGGAGGCCTGTAAAGATTCCTGTGCCATTGGCGCGTTTCCAGAACAGGCCTAGCATAAATGCAGCGACTATCGGAGGGCCGACGTAAGAGAGGAGCTGCTGATAATAGTTTACCAGGGTTCCGAACTTCTCAATGAACGGAGCCCATATAGCTCCCATGATCAGGATAACGGTCGCTGATATCTGTCCCACTCTGACAAGCTTCTTTGAGTCAGCCTCAGGATTAATTTTCCGGTAGAAGTCCATTGTGAAGAGTGTGGACAGGGAATTAAGGCAGCCGCTGAGGCTTGCTGTAAGGGCTGAAATCATTGCTGCAAGCATTATTCCCAGCAGACCGACAGGCATCCATGTTGTCACCATCCTGGGATAAATTCCGTCTGCCGGCAAAGTATCAGGGAAGGCAACGAATGCGCGTATTGCAGGAATGAAGATCAGGTAAAGTGTAAACATCGTAAGGAATCCTGTTAACAGTACACCTTTCCTTCCGCTGTCAACAGATTTTGCTGACAGGACTCTTTGCACCAGCTGTTGATTGTTTCCCCAGAAATAAAAGCCAAGTATCGGAATAGCGGTTATCATTGCCGGCCACGGAACGGCTTCGTCATTCAGTCCCCTGATCAGATGAAGCCTGTCAGTATTCGCCAGCCTCTCGGCCAGCGCTTCCCAGCTCCCCACGTTCTGCCAGGCAAGAAATGCAAGTATCATTGATCCCACAATCAGAATGACAGCCTGTACAACCTCTGTTTTTATTACAGAGGCGAGCCCACCAGGTATGGTATATGATGCGACTATAAGTGCCGAGATAATCACTACAGCCCTAATGCTGATTCCGGGGAAGATGATGCTGAAGATCATCGCGCTGCCGTACAAAGTGGCCGCTATATCCATAAATACACCGCCGATAATTGAGATTGATGAGAAATAGTATTTGGCTCTCGCATCAAATCTTCGTTCAAGGAATTCAGGCATGGTGAAGATACCCGATTTGATATAGAAGGGGAGGAAGATCCAGGCGAAGAACACCATTACGAGCACTGAGACCAGGTTATAATTAAATATCACCAGCCCGTACTTATAGGTAGCGCCTGAATGGCCTATAAGGGTCGAGGTTGAGATGCTGGCAGAAAAGAGCGCCAGCCCGACCATTGCCCACCCCATGTTCCGGCCGGCGAGGAAGTAGTCTGTTGAGGATTTGTTTTTCGCATTGCGTAGTCCCCACCAGATGATACCAATAAGGTAGAGTGCTATGATGGATATGTCTATCAGGCTTATATCAGTTATTGTCAGCATCAGCATCGGTTTCATAACATATGTATAGGTTTAGTTTGTTGTGGTCCAGTTATGAAGGTCTGCCAGGTCAGGTGTAATCACGCCCTGAGCGGTTGAAAAGTCAATTCTGATTTTCACCGGGGTGTTTGCCGTACTGGTAAACCTGACCATAAGCTTTCCGTACCATTTATTTACTGAATTCTTGCCTGCCATAATTGATGAAAAGAGAGGACTTGTCTCTGGCAGGTAGGAGACTTCAGTTTCAGATCTGTCTGCCTTTTCGAAAACAGCATCGGAAGGTGATTTGATATAAGCATATAAGATCTTGCCATTCTTAACCATTGACACCGTTTTTCCATCACTGCTTATTACAAGGCCATCGGTGGCAGGACTTTGGGCAAGCCAGTAAATAGTTGATGCTTTTGTCGGGATGAACTCATCCTGTATGGTTATCAGTTTATTGCTCCGGTTAAGCTTGATGCCGCGCTTATAGTCTGACACATCGCGGCTGTAGCATGATGTGAGGTCAATAACATAGAAGCCACCGTTATTGTCTGCACCCTCCTTAATCACTGCAGCGACACCGAAAGGACTCTGTTCAGGACGGGCATCGGGGTTTATTACCAGGCAGCTTTTTGATTCGGTCCTTATACGGTAATAGTAGAATCTGCCTCTGGTGTTTGCCGTGTTTGCCGGATTATCGTTATAAGCAGGAGATGTTACCGTAAAGTAGTCAGAGGGATAAGGATCTTCTCTGCCGAGGTTTCCAACAACAAAGTTTATTCCAAGGGCCTGAATAAAGAAAGTGCCTGCATCAAGATGTCCGTGGCTGGCATTGTTATCACCTGAATGCATACCCACATACATTGAATTCAGGTCTGAACCGTCCTCTCTCACGAACATATAATCTGCCCCATTGATAAATCCGTTAACCGGTAAAGAGACCTGGCTTCCGCGGTTAACCAGATCCGGATCATAGAAGATCAGATCGAACCATCCGTTCATCTTTTCCGTTCTGCCGGCATTTCTTTCAAGGCAGGAGTTGTAATGGGTCCTTGCCAGATCGGCGTCTGAGGTATTTCCTGCAAACCAGAAGTATGAGAGAAATTTGTTTGTGACGCCATAGTAGAGATAATCATCGCCCACTGTTGCGGTACCGGCAGGTCCGGAGACGAGGTAGGGGAACCAACCTGTCTTTTTGAAGCCACTCAATCCGGCAAGGCCGAAAGATGTGCTGAGCACCTTTTTCAATGACTCCAGGGCAAGGAAAGTATTTGATAAACCATAACCCCAGTACATCATTCCCTCTTCGCTGGCACCATCCGGTTCAAGTGATTCAAGGTAGGGTGGAATGCCATTGGCTGATAATGCTATAACACTGCTCATGAAATCGGGGTCGGTCTCATAACAGGCGAGGGCGGCCATAATCATGCCGCCGTGACATATTCCATTCCAGTTATTGTCTGTCAGATACCATTTCCAGGCTCCTGTACCGGTTTCAATCTGTGTCTTGCCCGGTTCAAGTACGAATTTTCTCACGGCTCCTACAAGCCTTATTCTCTGTTCGATTGACAGATAGTCATACAGCCCGTCATATGCTATTGCCACACCCTTTGCAGCTATTCCGGCATCAAGGAAATGTCTTGCGGCTCCCCAGTCCTGATAATTACACATCTTATCAAGTTGTGCCCAGCAGCGTACTGCGTACCTGGGGTCTTTTGTAAACTGGTATGCAAGTACCAGGTAGGGTATCTGGTCGTTACTGATCTTATGCAGATTTGCTACCCGCAGATTGGCACCGTCGAGACCCCATTCAAGGATTGGAGAGGAGAGTATCTCGTCAGCTTTAGATATTATCATTTCATAAGTGGGCCTGACAAACTGATCAGTAAGTGCAAGCGCCTTTATCCTTTCAATATCAGAGGTGCTGAATATCAGTCTGGGATGAACGCCTCCTTTCCTTGTCTGATTGAAGCACTCCCTGACAGTGGAGGGCATGACTGGCACAACCTGTGATGGGATGACCGGTCCGGAGCCTCCGGAAGAGGTAACCTGAAATTTTCCGGCGGCAGTGACTGTTTCCTGGCCAATCCTCAGGTATATTGAATAGGAGCCTGCTGCAATACCTGACGGTATCCTGAATTGCAGCCGGTCGGATGCAGATGATACCGGAACGAGGTGATAGCCGCCGATTATGATTAGATTTTCCCATGTGTTGGAGGAGAAATTCTTTCCGATAACGGTCACATCCGTGAGTTCATGGCCTGATGAGGGAGAGAAAGAAACTATTTCCCGTACTTTGTTAGCCGGGTTGGCGTCAATCTTCTTCTCACAGCCGGTCATGGTTGTGAAAAGTGCAAAGAATATAAGGAGGTTAATCATTTTGGAACTCATTTTTCAAGGACAGGCAGATCATTATTTGGCTGATATAAGGTGAATCATTTGTATGGCAATACGGATCGATTTCATACTATCTATTTTATGGTGATCAGTGAAGTGGATTTTAAGTTAAATCCTTCAGCCTTGACCATTGTTGGCAATCTGTCTTTCAAATCCCATGCAACCTCAATCACTCTCTTTTCTCCGGGAAGCAGAGTGAAGTAACCATCGGAGATGTAAGCGGGCAGCAACATCATGTCATTCTTCCCGTCAAACAGATTGAGCTTTATTCCGATGAGAGGGTCTTTGCCGTGGTTGGATACCTCAATCAGTTTTATGCCAGGTTGCTGTTCAACGATTCTTCCCTTTATTACTCCTTCCGCCAGGTTATTAAATGCATAAAAGCTCTCATCACGGAGAGTGCTTTGCCAGTATTCATTATGTGAAAGAACTTCGCTACCTGATGAAAGGTGTAATCTGATCAGGTATACGTCAGGCAGGTCCACTGGCAGTTCTGCGGTAAAACATCTGGTAAAGCTGTTGGCAGGAACATCAGTGACAATGGATTGGCTCTTGATTCTTTTACCGGAAAGATCAAATATCTGAAGTGTCACCTTAAGGTCCTTGTAACTCATCAGGGTAGTATTCACTGCAGCTACCATCTTGTCATGAGGTGTCATCTGGATGTGCAAAGGCTCGCATGCTTTTTTTGATCCGTAATATGAGCCAAGCGTCTCATAGTCCCATGAATAAATCTGCCAGTCAGAGGTCGGCCATGCCGGGTGTGACATCCATAGCAGAACGCCGCTCACATTGTTCCAGAGCCTGCTGTTCCAGGCTTCAAACATTGCACGATGGCTCTCGTAATTGACCAGCTGGGCACTATTGCAGTACTCTTCGAGATTTTCCGGCTTTCCGTAGAGGGTCTCAATGGTATTGCAGTAAATAACCTGGCCCATGTGGAAATCGTGATAGGCCCAGACATCGCTGACAGGCCAAAGATCCTCCTCTGCCATCATTTTGCGCATTGAGCTGGCCGTTGGCACTGATGGTATTCCGATCTCTGTATTAAATCCGGCAACATCCCCGATATAGCTTTTCGGATCGGGATAGAAGTGCCACGGCCCGCTCGGGCGGAGGTTAAGGTGTCTTGAGTTTGGCTGATACATCCGGGTTTCATCTTCTCTGGCGATGAGTTTCTGAAGCTCTGCCTCAAGTTCAGGCGGAGCATATCCTTCGTTGCGGGGACACCAGATGGCAATGGCGGGGTGATTGCGAAACCTTTTCACAACATCCTCTGCGTTATCCATAAACAGCCGGTTATCATTTACGTTTAGATTGTATCCTTCAGTTGATAACCAGAAGTCGTTCCACACCATCATTCCGTATTCATCACAGAGCTCAAAGAACACCTCTTCAGTGCTTTCGCCTGTCCAGTTACGGATCATATTGAAATTGGCATCGCGATGAAGCCTGAAGCAGGGCTCAAGCCTTTCTCTTGATACCTGTTTCATGGCATCGTCCATTCCCCAGTTACCTCCCTTGCAGAAGACCGGGATACCGTTTACCAATATTCTCAGGAACGGATCATTGCCGTTATTGCTAACGGGACTCAATAGGGTTATATCAGCAGATTCTGCAAGAGTGGGAAGAGATGTTCCTCCACCTGCATCAAAACGCTCAATATTATCAAACATGATAATGCCTGATGCTTTCACCGGATTGTATTGAATTCTCCTCGTTGTGCTGTCGCCAAGGGCTACGGACAGTTCATATGCATATTCCCTGACACCAAAGCGAAGACTCTTCTGATCAGAGAGGTTCCCTCGCGGCATAGTTGCCTTCATTTGCAGCTCGTACAATTCTGCTCTGCCATACCCATTCGGCCACCAGAGTCGCGGATTCTTCAAGTTCAGCCCGGGAAATTCCGAGGGAGAGAATACAACCTGTTTCAGCTCACCTGGATTTAAGACAACCGTCTTACTTAATACAATCTCTTCTGTTGCAATTGTTAAAGTTACTTTCTGAGCTTTCTCTGAATTGTTCCTTAGTCCTGTTTTTACAGTTAATAAAGCGCTGCTGGTATCAGGCAGAGGGAGGTCGGTAATTATCTGCGGGTCTTCGATCGTAACGGCATCGGTAAACCTCACACGCACATCCTGCCATATTCCGATGTTACGGTCACGTATACCCGGCACCCAGTCCCATCCTTCGGATGATATGAATGTCGGTCCGTCAAGACAGAGCTGGCCGCCATTCGGACCAGCTCCGGTAGTTAATGATTCCTCATGCGGGATACCTGGATTATTGGGCGGCTTGATATGAACGGCCAGAATGTTGCTTTCACCGTATTTAACATGGTCTGTGGCATTGAATAAACCCCTTTTGAACGCACCTGCCATCTGCCCGAGCATATTCCCGTTCAGCCAGATATCAGCCCTGTAGTTGATGCCATTGAACAGAAGCCATATCATTTTTGCTGAACTGCTGTCAGGAAGGTTGAAACTAAGCCTGTACCACCAGTCTTGTCTGCAGAGGGAATCGGGGATAGACAGATTATTAAGTCCGAAATAGGGATCAGGATAAACACCCTGTTCAACAAGGGTTGTAAGAACAGTTCCCGGTACTATGGCATTGTACCAGTCATTGGTGTTAAATTCAGTACTGTGGATTACATTTTCAGAAGATGTGACTTTGTTTACTTCAGCCATCTCCCATCCGGCGGATAAAACAAACTCGTTTTCATTTATTTTCTGTAAGGAGCAAGGGACATTTCTCTTTGCCTTTCTTTCCGATGACTGCAATGCGGCCAGTGAAACAGGAAGAGTTGCGGGGTCCTGCGGCTGTGTCAGACCGAAATTACTCGGTAAAATCTGAGCAGTGCAGGGGTGCATAAGTCCAAAACACAATAAACCTGAAGTCATTATCCTATTTATCTTTTTTACCATCTCAATCCTGCTCATGTATCTGTCTGCGATTGTTCTTTCTGTTTTCCTTTCAGTCTACAGGCCTGTACTCCGGCTGAAGGAGTGAAACTCCGGGGTTTCGTTTTACAGGCTTAAAAGCTAATAATTCGGATAGGTGGAGCATGTTCATTATTTACTCATTGCAATTATCTCTTCAAAATACTCCTGGGCCCAGCTTTTTGAGCCGTCAGGGCGTATCAGCCAGAAACCCCTCAGTTCCTCAGCCGTTTTGTTCCTCTCCTGCGTTCTGGGGCACTCTTTCGGTTCGTTACAGAACAGCTCCCAGTGGATTATATAGGGGACATCCTGGGCAAGGTACACTGCCATCATTAAATCCCAGAATTCCCTGACCGTCTCACGGGTCTGGTCATTAACGTTTTCCGGAAGGCCTATCTCCCCGATGAACACCACCCTCTGACCATTCATATAATCAGAAGGCTCAAGAAAACGGCGGATATGATCAATACCCCTGAACATTTTTATGCCATCAGGAGAGCGCCCGTCATATGATGACCATGAAACCATATCAATCTTTACATGTGGCAGAACAGATGTTGTAACAGACGGAATGCCTTCGAGCCCATCAAACACCTTGTTTACTTCAACTGCGTGATACACCTTGCAATTTGTATTACCCGCTTCAGCCCTTGCCCGGTCAACTCCTCTCTGCCTGTATGTCACCCAGTCTATCATGTTCTTTACCCTCACCGGGGCGTCAGCCGGAACTCCTGCCTCTTTCCACCGCGCATCCGGCTGGGTTCCGCCCCTCATTGTCCAGTCTCCTTCCCACATCTCAAGGATAAATGTGACATCCCTGTCCTTATATTCCGAAAGAAGGTACCGGGTCAGTTCACAGAACTCATTCTCTATACGGCTCAGTGTCCCGGTTTGATCTTCTGCTGATGCATCTCCGAAGCCCTCGTTGATATTAAGGGCGAAAACGCTGAAAGGCATATCAAATACTGACTTATAGTATGGATGCTGAGCAAGTTCCTTAAGAGTCATGCTCTTTGTCAGCTTCCAGTCAGAATTATACCTGTACCCGCCTGCATTGCCTTCAGCCTTGGCAAACCAGAGTTTCAGCACGCCGTACCCAAGCTCCTCCATCTTTTTTGCACCTTCAATAATATATGGCTCACGGGTGAAGCAGTACTGTCCGTCCATATGGGTAGCGCCGAGGCGGTCTTTGATATCAGATGGGATGGGACCTCCTTTTAAAGGTTTGTGCTTCTCTATCAGTTCGAGTATCTGCTGGTCAGTCAACTCCGCCGGTGTCTTTTCCTGTGCAGAAATGATCAATCCAATGATCATGGCTAACGAGGCAAGAATTGTCTTTTTCATGGATTTGCAAGTGTTGAATATGCCCAACTCATATATTCTTCGCGGGTTGGCAACCTGTTCAGAGACTTTTTCTGGTCGAGAACCCATTGTTTTGCCTTTGAATAGAAGCCGGCATAAGTGTCATACAGCGGCCATTTTGTGTTTGTATTGTCTATCAGCCAGAAGCCCCGCTGGGTTCCGTCCTTAATCTCATTGTTGTACATTTCCCAGTAAAGAACGAAAGGTGTACCCCATGCAACAGATTTCCGGATGTTTTCACGGTTTACCGCTTCGTGCTGTGTCTTTGAGAAGCCAAAGTCCTGTGCACATCTCCCCATCTCCCCAACGAAGACTCTCTTCCCGGTGATGTGTGGCCGGGGCGGCAGGTTGCCCTCGATGTAATTCAGAACATTACTGAATTCGGTTTGGTTAAGTCCCTGTGAGTCATATGCAGAGTATGAAACGTAATCAACATTGGTATAGGGGAGCACATAGTTCGTCACTCTTCGAAGTCCGTTTATGGCATCAACAACGCGGTTCACCTCACAGTAGCTGAATACGTTTACATTAGTGTGGGAGGTGACTCTCGTGGCTTCATCCACTGCATTCTGGCGGGCGCGATACCATTGTATCATTCCCTCAATGCGGGCATCTGAAGGAATGTAGTTGACATCATAGTTTGGCAGCAGGTACCAGTCCCCCTCCCAGTGTCCCAGAAAAAACTGCTTGCCGCTGTTATTGAATTTCGTCAGAAGGTAGGTTGTCAGGTCAGCTATCTGCACAGAGTCTTCCGTTCTCTCCGCTGCTGAGTATCCGTCTGCCCAGTTTGAGTGAGAGCGTGCCCAGAAGAAGTAGTAGGTAAAAGGCATGTCAAGTACCGCGCTGAAAGATGGATCATCCCTTACCAGTGCGGTTATATTGGGATAGGTGCGGCCGGATATATTGTAACTTCCAGCGCTGAGGCTGATCTTGAGAATGTTGCTTCCCATTGCCATAATAGCTTTTGCCGTCTCCACGAGCCTGTCGTCGGAGGAGAAACCGTATGACGGTCCTATTGTCTGTGTTCCAATGGCATAGTTAAAGTTCAATACCGCAGGATCGGTTATCGGGGCTTCCTTCTCCTTCACCTCGAACAACTGGGTTGATTCAACCGTTAGGCCATTTACTGTGACGGAGGTCTTGAATTTGCCGGGAGTTAAGCCTGCAGGTACCCTGAACAGCAACTGGACGGATGTCGCAGAGGTGACAGTGGCAGTCTTGCCTCCCAGCATGATCAGGTTTGATGCAGGTGTGCTGCTGAAGTTAGAGCCGTTGACCGTAACGGTTTCTCCCTCGGTGCCAGCCAGAGGTATGATTGAGTATATCACAGGAGACTCCCCTGCAGTATCAGGCTGCTCCTTATCGCAGGCACCCAGCAATAGAAGGGAAGAGAGTGTTATCGCGATCAGCCGGTGCATATCTTTATTTTCTGGCAGCGAGGTATCCCCATATATAAGCCGAAGGCCCAAGGTTGCGGTCAACAACATATTCATTCATCAGATCCCATCCATAGAGATCAAAGTATGATTCGGCCGATGGCCAGAGTGACCCGGCAGGAGTGCACTCCCGGTCAAGTCTTTGTCTCATATCTGATCCCGGTCTTGCATAGACAGGTACCTCACACGGTCCGCAGACGGAGATTCCAATAGGAGCAGGCTGCCCGGTGTGCCGTGTGTCTTCATGCAAAGGGTGCTTCACATAGTTTGCTCCGAGACCGGTTGTAAGCACCAGGTTCATCGGGTTCGCACCGGCTGAAAACAGTGTTGAATGCAGCAGTGTGTTGAGGTATTTCATATCTCCAGTAACGATGTGGGCACGTACCAGAGCAGGGGATGCCGGTATTGAATAGTTGCTTTCCCATCCCCCCATGGCACGTCCGGGGATGCCTGTGGTGATGCCATATGCATTTTTACCTGATACATCAACAAGCCTGTCTGCTCTGCTGAGGAGTGAATCTGCAGCTGCTCTCTGTGCCTTTCGGTTGACTCTGTCGCTGCTTAGACGTGCATAAATGAACACAGCATCGGTTCTTGTTGTCTCAATATTCATCGTTGAAAGGAATACCTCATGCCATCTCTTTTCCCCGGTCAGCCTGTACAACTCTGCGGCAGCGAGGTTGCGTTCAATAGCTACCTGTGTCTTCGCGTGTGCGGTAATCCGTGCGTAGAGAGTACCGGATATCCACTTCTGGTATTCGGCTTCTGACCACAGCATAGCCCTTTCAGCGCTCTCCGCCCAGACAAGTGCCTCATTGTCTTTGCCGATCATTCGCAGAACATGTGCGGCACGTGCTGCCACTCCGGCATAGATGAACCCGGACCAGTGATCAGGTGCATAGGCATATACTGAAAGCACTTCCTGCCAAGAGGTGCTCCCTTCAGCGGGATGCTCAGACGACTCAACGCCTCCTCTGACGGCTCCATCAGGCAGCTGCAGCCTGCGGTAGATGTCAAGGCCGAAAAGGGCTTCGTCGACAATATCCGGAATGTCATTTGACGACTCCGGGATATTGAGGCAGATCTTGCCGAAATACTCCGGGTATAGTTCCATCAGCTCAAGATAAAGCCTGGGTGAGTTCAGATGCCTTATCCGTCTGTCCCAGTCGCCAGCATCCATCGTGCCGCCCCATGCTTCAGGAACAAGCTCCTCAGTCCTCCCTGCCACAAGAGTATCAAAGTTATTCGTTTCCCTTCCCAGTGCGTTAAGACCGTTGCCACTGTAGAGGAGCGGGGCGGCAGACTGGTATATCTTCACCCCGTCAGCAGGGTGGAAGCTCCGGGGTCTGATGAAGTCGGTAAAGGGTGGGAGCATGGGTATTCCGCTGCGCTGGGTGAAATGTGCTTTCATCGAGATGAGGAATGCATTCTTCCATGTATTTGTGCTGTCAATGAAGAATGGATAGCTGCAACCGATGCCATCGACGCTGATGCGGTACCTCCCCGGCGCAGTGAGACTGCTGAAATCAAGACGAATCACATCGGCACCTGTATGATTGACCCCTGTGCCTGTGGCTTCACGATTATCACTCCTCCAGTGCATCACTGCCATGCCACTGTAGACTCTCTCACTGGTTTTGTCATTAACGACATGAAAAGTCAAGCCGTCAGTATAACTGTATCCACCACCGTTGCCCATCCACAGAGAGAGGAAGGCGTTCTTGCGGGGATCATCTGTCCTGAATCCTATCTGTGAGGCATGTACAGCTTCGCTTCTCACATAGAGAGGGTCATGAACATAATAGACAGCTGATCTGTCAAGGTCCAGGGCAGGCAAGCTGATAAGATATGCCTCACCGACCTTCATGGGGTGAGGCAGTGTGAGGTAGATGAAGTGCTGTGCCGTGTAGAACTCACCGCCGTGGCGATTCTCTTCCGGATAGTTGGTGGGCTTGCTCTTGCGCCATACCGCCGTCGGCCGTACTCCTTCAAGATAGTTGTTGTCATGCGTTGAGGTGATTGTGTAGCTCTCCGGATCGTCGGCGATATCTGTCACCAGATGCCTGCCGGCAAGTCTTTCATAGATGGTGATGGTCTTCTGTCCGGGGCCGACCAACATTCCCAGGGGAAATCCGTTGCGTTCAACCCTGATTGAGTTTTCTTCACCCAGGGGTGAGTAGTTCTTTACAGTAATGCTGTCACCCGGGTCCTGAACGTATGGAATCTGTATTGAAGGAATAATCCGGCAGGCGCTTATCTCAATGCTTAACACTCCGGGAGCTACCGATGCCACATTCAATATCCGGGGTGGCTCCTGCACAGCTCCTGTCGAGGGCAACACATCACCTGTCCGGTTGGATAACGATGTGACATTTGTGTTGTTTCTCCCCTGTGCCTTTACGGTCGCCAGGGGAAGAATCATCAGTGCCATCATCAGGGTGGCTGGTGCAACATGGCTGGCATAGGTTCCTTTAAAAACCGCGTTCCTCATAATCTTTGCTATTGGCCTCGGGGTCATCAGTTTAGTCTCTTTCCAGCGCTGTTCATCAGCTTTGCGAAGTATTCTCCCACCCAACTGGTGGTTCCGTCAGGTCTTACGAGCCAGAACCCTCTCATTTCATCACGCGAGCGTGTCTCTGCCAGTCTTCTGAGCTCCTCGTTCTTCGGTTCATTACAGAAGAGCTCCCACTGAATGATGTAGGGCACGTCAAGAGCGATGCATACGCCCATATACACATCCCAGTTGTGTATCACCGACTGCTGATCCATCAATTGTTCGTAACGCTGTTCGGGTATGCCTATCTCTCCCAGGAAGACAAATGGTTTACCATTCATTACCTCAGTGGGTCTCATCTGTTTCCTGAGGTATTCTATTCCCCGGAAGAGTCTCACTCCGTCCTCAGTAGTGTCATTGACCATAGCGTCATAGCATGACCATGATACCATGTCTGTCTCAGTGACCGGCAAGACATAATTTGAAAGGCCGGGAATGCCGTCCATGCTTTCCATGACCTTGTTAACCTCAATGGCATGGTAAACGCGGCATTTGGTGCCGGTCACTTCAGTCCTTGCCCTGTTGACGCCATTCTGTCTTGCAGTGAACCATTTGATCATTGCATCGCATCGCTCCGTGGAATCAGAAGGAACCAGAACCGAGTACCTGTCTCCGTCAACTGCCCTGATGAGTTCGCCCTCCTTTCTTGACCAGCGAGCGTAGTCTCCTGTACCGCCGCGAAGCATCCAGTCGCCCTCCCAGTTATGCAGGATGAATGACACATCTCTTTCGCGGTAATTGCTGAGAAGGTATTTCGTCAGTTCGTAGATCTCCTCTTCTTCGGCTGCGGCAGTCTCATCTGTGGTTCTGATGCCTGCACCGTCAACGCTGAGAGCAAAGACTGAAAAAGGCATGCTGAAGCATTCTGCCCAGTAAGGGTGCTGGGCAAGTTCTGCCAGGGTTAGAGTATCAGGCAGGTTCCAGTCAGAATTAAAAGGATAAGCCCCGCTACTCTTACGGAACCAGAGCTTAACCATCCTGTATCCCATTGAAGCCATCCGTTCACATCCTTCTACTATATAGGGTTTGTCGGTAAAGAAGTACTTTCCACCAACGTGGGTGGCGCCGAGTCTATCGCCTATATCAGCCGGTATCTGAGCCCCTTTGAGAGGCCTGTTTCTGTCAATTATGGAAGCTATGTCCCTTTCAGTAGTGCCGACTGAACATGAGATAGTAAAGGCTGTAAGGACTGTGATAAAGTGAATTGTTTTCATAATTGATTGTTCTGCCACATTTGTGAAGCCCGGTTGCATGCGATAATAATTGTCAAAGATGCACCAATGATTAATTAAGTCAAAGACAGAGAGACAGGGCAAATCCTTATCTCTCTGTCATTTACCCCTTCGTCTCAGAAGGAGTCCCCCCATCATTTGACCTCAAAAATCCATAAACCTAAAAACTCACAAAGTTATTTTTACATTGGGTGCATAATTGGTTCTGATAGTACCCACTCCTGTGACATCAGCCATTGCACCGACTCTGAAAAAGTAGCTTCTTCCAGTCTTGAGCAATGCCGAATTGGCTGCCAGGTCGATATACAACGTATAAGTCGTGGCAGGATCAATGGTTATTGTCGGATTGAAAGTCTGAGAGAAGCCAGTGCCTGTGGTTGCGAACTTGATGTACTCACCCACGTACTGGTCACTGAAGGCATAAAGCCTGATCGTCCTTACTTTCGCAACCGGTTTGCCTGCTTCAAGAGAGAAGGTAGCAACAATCCGGTTGTTCACCTGATCACGGGTGATAGTGCAGTTCTTTACCCTTATATAGGGTACAACCCTGAAATCGACTTCGTTCTCTCCGGATGTGATAGATACACTCTTCAGCGCATAGGGGAAGTAGTTTCCGTTGCGCATGTAGATATCATAGTTATTGGAAAAAACCAGGTTGTTCCTGTACTCACCATTGTTCTTAATTACCCAGAACTGTGACACGAGTGTGGGAAATCCAAGCTCCTGCACTTCGATCTGAGAACCGGTCTGGATATCCTGCTCCACCAATGCACCGTCAAGGCTGTCAAGGATGGCTCCGAAGACCTGGGCATCAGGGCCCGGGAAGTCATCTATCTCGCAGGATGTCACTGCCATCATCAGGCAGGTTATCATGAAGGAGATATATATTATTTTTTTCATATGATTATGCTTTTTGAATTAGTATTGTGGATTCTGAACCAGACCACTTGTTGAAACATCAGGTATAGCCAGGTAGTACGATTTTGTTTCAAAAGTTCTTCCGCCGGCATTGTTGTCAGGCCAGTTGTTAGCCCTGACGAAGAAATATTTTGGTGGATTTTCGCGTAGGTCCAGTACCGGTACAAGGGCTTTTCTGGTAGTCTTGTTAAAAATTAAATGTGAATCCCTCCGTCTGATAAGATCCCAATAACGTTGTCCTTCAAATGCCATCTCAATCCTTCTTTCTTTGAGGATATTATCAATGGTAGCCGGGATATTGTCTGTGTGTCCTGCCCTTTTACGAAGAGCATTCAGGTATTCTGCTGCCAGTGCCGCGTTACCCTGACCACTCTCGATGGCTGCTTCCGCGTAGTTCAGATAAATCTCAGCAAGTCTGAAATCAATGTAAGGGGTTGTGCAAATGAACTGGGTGATGGTAGTCATGCTCTCCCTGAGGTATTTTTTCACATTGAAACCGGAGCTTGTAAAGTTACCCTGTTCGTTGTTGCCGAGCTGTGCAAAACCGGAGTATTCCGGTCCACTGGAACCGCCATATGCATAATAAGTTATGCCGTCCAGGCCTACTGCATTGCCATTCTGGTAAATAACCTTTGTGCCGTCAGACCTGATCATACCTCCCTGGATAACCATGGTTTTGCCTTTCCATACTGACCCTGGGGTGATGATACTTGCGAAAAAGCGTGCGTCCTTGTTGGCAAATATCTCTGTTGGGTTATTGTACAGTATGTAAGGTTTTGTAAGATCCAGGTCTGTACCCGGGTTAGCCACATATTCATTCTCGACGCCGTCAGTGCGAGTCGCAAGCGGAGCGCTCTGTCCGGTTCCGTTGTCTGTATAATCTTCGAAGAGATCAACAAGATTCAGTGTAGGATTAAATCTGCCGTAATATGAATAGCTGGGTGCAGTCTGTGACGGATTGAAATATACGTCATAACTGTGTCCCTGCATGCGGGTTGTTGATCCGTCAATATATGCCTTCATGAAGATTACCTCCTCCATTGCTCCTGTGGGATTCTGGAAGAGATCCTGAAAGTTTTTGGCAGCATCTGTTCTGGTAGCAGGATTCGGCCTGTAGAGCGACTTCCCGGAGTTATCAATGATAGCTGCAGAAGCAGTGATACATTGCGAATAGTAGTTATTCGCATCTGCCTCTGTCATTCCTCCCACTAGTTTAAGATCCACTGCCTCCCCGGCAAGTGGCGCTTTGTTCGAGTACTTGGCAATGGAAGCAGCATAGAGGGCGACCCTTGACTTAAGGGCATATGCTGCCCATTTGGTTGCTCTGTAGAGGCCATCATTCACACTTGTGGTTGCGGGCAGGTTTTCAACGGCGAGGTCACACTCCCCCAGGATAAAATCAAAAGTCTCCTTTTCGGTGCTTCTCGGCACGAACAGGTCATCGCCTGGTACCTGAGGCACTTCGATGATTGGTACGCCACCGTATCTTTTTACAAGGCCGAAATACATATATGCGCGGATGAAGTGTCCTTCGCTGATGCATCGTTTGCGTACATTCTCATCAAGAGTCGCGGTCTCTGCATCCACCAGGAACTGGTTAACCTGTCTGATGTTGCCGTAGGCGCCATTTGAAATGTTGTTGTTGCCTGACATTGTCACAGCACCGTATGCCCAGTAATTATCATTTACGGGGCCGGCACCAGATCCTGATGAGTAATTGCTTTCGTCAGTAAGAAAGCTGGTTGACCATCCGAAATCAACAAAAGCATTGCCTCCGAGGTCCCTGTGGTAATTAAAGAACTTACCGGGATTGTACATAAAGTCCTCCATCGGCATTTTTACATAGAGGTTTGCCAATAATGTATTGATGCCGTTGGGATCTGACAGAAATACTGTTGAGGGCACTTTGGTCAAAGGCTCAACTTCCAGCCAGTCTTCACATGCAGGCAGGAGTAATAATACTGCTGCAATGGCTATATTTAATACTTTCCTTTTCATATTCTTATTCATAACTAGAAGTTAACATTAAAACCAAAGTTGAATGATCTCATGAGCGGGTAGGTAAGGTCAGCTGCATATGAGCCCTCTTCTCTTTCAGGATCAAGTCCTTTGGCATCCTCGCTTGCACAGAATGTATAGAGGTTGAAGCAGTTAAGATAGACCCTTATGTTATCCATTCTGATCTTTCTTGTAACATTTGCAGGGATTGTATACCCGATTTCGAGTGATTTAATCCTCAGGTAAGTTGCATCAAAGCGCCACATATCTGTTATTAGTGCATCGCCTGTGTTGGATGAATTTACTCCGGTTTTCAAAGCAGGATACTTGCCGCTTATCCATTCGGTATTGGGATCAAAAGGATCGGCGTTGGGGTCTGCTGTATGCCACCTGTCCTGGAATTTTTCAAAAAGTGTCGGATACCGGCCATAGCCCCAGACATCGTTAGGAGCAGTAACTACCGTAAACATAGATGAACCCTGCATTAATATATTGAAATCTAATCCGTTCCATGAGGCATTCAGATTCAAGCCGTACTGCAGCGGAGGGTTGGTGGCATAACCCTGGTACTGGCCTGCCCAGATTGAGGGCGTCATATCATTACCGTTTATAACGCCGTCACCGTTAACGTCGATAATTTCATAGCTTCCGGGTGTGCATTTTGAATTGCCGAGAGCACCTCCGTATAATGGAGCGGTCTGGAAATCTTCGATGTTGGTATATTGATCTCCGCGGGTGTAGATCCATTCTCTGCCCATGACACGGTTGTTACCCCATGGGTCTTTCCACTCTTCCCATGAGCTGACATAGGGTTTTCTTTCGGTATGAATCAGGTACTTGCGGGCATAAGTCATGTTGGCACTTATACCATATTCAAACTTACCGATAATGTTCTTGTGAGATACAAAGAATTCGATCCCCTGGACTTTGTCGGAATTAAGATTTTCCTGTGGGAATGCTGCTCCGAATGTATTTGGTACAGACTGGATTCGGGTAGCAAGAAGTCCATCCCTGTATTTCTGGAATACGTCCGCAGTAAAGGCAAATTTCCCATTCCACATCTCGAGGTCAACCCCTATATCCAGAGTCCGGGTTTCAACCCATGAGAGGCTATTATTTATAACGCCGGGAGGATATGCACCTGCAGTTAAAATATTGTTGTTAAAGATGTAACCACCGTCAATGCCGGAGAACTGGTAACCGGCCACATACTCAAACGGGTTTCCTGCATCAGCACCCATCATCCCGTAAGAAGCTCTCAGTTTCAGGTTTGAAATGACTTCAAGGTTATTCATGAATGTTTCTTCAGAAATACGCCATCCGGCTGAAACTGACGGGAAAAACGCCCATCTTGATTCAGGTGCATAACGATAGGAGCCATCCTCTCTGAAAAGGAATTCGAAAAGATACTTGCCTTTGTAATCATAATTAATACGGCCAAGCAATGAAAGGTACTTCTGTGTATCACGGTTACCAGCTGTTTGCATGTTGGTCTGACTTCCCTGATCAATAATGTCAGTTGTAAAGACATTGTCATACTGTCTCAGGGCAGACAGGTAGTTGTTTTTGATTAATTTGGCCTCCCAGACGAGAGTTCCCGATACATTGTGATTGCCGGCAAATGTGTTTTTATAGTTTGCCTGCCCCTGGAATACCATTCTTGTGAATATGGAATTTGTATTCCGGTATTTTGCAGGAAACCACGAACGAACCAGGGCATCTGACCACTTATCATAAATATTGTATGCTTTTGCCAGATTGGACCAGTTCTGCACATTTCCGTCATATGCACCAACGAGATTTAAACTCAGACCTTTTATCCCAGGTACTTCATAAGAGAGATCGACAGTACTCTGATACTGGAAATTATTCCATTTTTCGTAACCCGAAATAGATTCGGTCGCAAAGGCCAACGGATTTATGTTCTCTGAGTTGGATGCGAGATGAAGCGGATTGTCAACCGTGTATGGACCTATGCCGCGGTCTGAGGCAATAATTGGCTTAAAGAGCCAGAAGTATGATCCTTGCGGTGATCTGTTCTCATCATACTTACCTGAGAAGGTGAAAGTTCCTTTCAGTCTCTTGCTCAGATTGGCTGTGAGATTGGTTCTGAAATTATACTTATTATACTTTTGAATACCGCTGGCAACCAGTCCGTTATCTGTCAGATATCCAAAACTTGAGTAGAATGTTATATTATCATTTCCTCCCGAAGCAGACAGGTTATACTGTGCCTGACCAGCCCAAGGCTTAAGTGTTTCATTGATCCAGTCATAATCCTGATACCCCGGTTCAGTTCCTGCTTTCCATCTGGCAAGTTCATCATCAGTGAATAGCGCAGGTTTACCGATGTTTCTCTCCATTTCATTCTTCAGCACCCTGTATGTGTAGGCATCAACCGATTCCAGCAGGCTGGTGGGCTCCTTAGCCCCAATGAGTGCATTGAACTGAAATTTTGTTGCACCCTTGGCGCCTTTCTTCGTAGTAACGATAATTACGCCGTTGTCGGCGTTCATCCCATAGATAGCTGCTGAAGCGTCTTTCAGCACAGACATGCTTTCGATGTCTTCCGGGTTGAGGCGTTCCAGGTCTGACATGCCGTCGCGTGCGACCCCGTCAATTACAAGCAGCGGCGTTCCGAAGCCGCGGATACTTACCATGCTGGTGAACATTCCAGGCTCTCCTGACTGCTGACGTATAAGAACACCGGCCAGTTTGCCCTGGATGTTACTCACGACACTTGTACTTTTGGTAGTTAGAATCTCTTCAGACTTGATCTGGGTGATAGCACCTGTTAAGGTCTCTTTTTTCTGAGTGCCGTAACCGATTACAACCACTTCATCAAGACCCTGTACCTCTTCGTTTAAAACCACATCGATCACTGTCCTGTTGTTAACAGAAATCTCCTCTGTTATGTATCCGATGAACGAATACACAATGACAGCATTGGGGCTGACATTATCAAGTGTATAGGACCCGTCGGTGCCAGACAACACCCCGTTTGTGGTTCCTTTTACTACAACATTTACTCCGGGTAGCGTTTCCCCGGTATTGCTTCTTAAAGTTCCGGAAACTTTCAAAGCCTGTGGAAATGCTGTTGCGGAAACCAATAAACCAAAGAGCAAAAGAAATGCTGCTCTGAAGTAGGTTTTACGTTTTTTCATAAGCTTTTGGTTAGGTTAGTTATACATTTTCAAAGTTACGATGCATATGTCACTGAGCTTTGCTTGATAAGTCACATGCATGTATTATTATGAATAATTGTGGCGTCATAATAATAATGCCTGAAATAATATACTATTTATCAGAGATATACATATATATTATAATGGTATTATTATGATATATTTTATGCTTTTTATCGTATACCGTGTAGTCTATTAAAGTGAAATTTATATATTTACATAATTATTTGTGGTCATTAATATATTTGATTACCATGGAAAAAATAATGAGAGAAGTTACTCCGGTATCGAGTGAAGACCTTTTTGTTGTATTAAATCACTATAATGCCAAATTTGATTTCCCGGTACATTTCCATCCTGAATATGAAATCAATCTTGTGCTTAATTCCAAGGGCAAAAGAATTATTGGAGATTCAATCCTGGATTACAACAGTCCCGACCTGGTGCTCATCGGGCCAAATACTCCTCATGCATGGACAGGTAATGTCAATAACCTCAATGCACAGGTAGTTACAATCCAGTTCGACGGTCATTTTTTCAACGAAAAGATGCTGAAAAAGAAGTTTGCGACCTCAATAAAGAATATGTTTGAGAAGGCAGCAAGAGGAATTCTTTTCCCTGCTGAGACCATTGATAAACTTCAGGGGCGTCTTATTAAACTTTCCGAGATGCATGGATTCGACTCATTCATGGGCTTTCTGTCGATTCTATATGATCTTTCTATTTCCAGGAATCAGACAATACTGGCATCACAGGGCTTTGTCGGACAATTTGATACAAATAACAGCCACCGAATAAGCAAGGTGATCAGCTACCTGCAGGAAAACCTCATTAATGATATCAAAATAAAACAGGTTGCTGACCTGGTAAATATGTCAGAGACGGCTTTCAGCCATTTTTTTAAAAAACGAACTCAGAGATCTTTTTCCGAGTACCTGACAGACATGAGAATTAGCTATGCTGCCAGGCAGATCCTTGAAACTGACAGAAATATATCAGAGATATGTTTTATCAGCGGGTTTAATAATCTCTCCAATTTCAACCGGACCTTCAAAGGACGGTATGGCTGCACGCCAGGTGAATTCAGATCGCAGCAGCAGTTTCTTACCCGCCATTAATAATACTACCTGGTTGAAAAATCCAAAGAATAAAGATGATCAGGAATCTGTTCTCCTCTCTTCCCTGACATGTACTCTTCATTAAAGTACCTGATTTCAGTATTAAACAGCATTCTGGTTTCTTAATGTTATACTATTTTTAAGTTGTATATTTATTAATGGGTCATGGGTCTGAGGTTTATTTCATTTCTGCTGGTTTTTTCATTTGGAGCCACGTTCAATTCAGACAGTCAGTCACTCCGACTGGCATCAATATTCGGCGATCATATGGTGATACAGCAGGGTGTAAATGCCTCTGTCTGGGGCACTGCAGCTCCGGGTACCAATATAAAGGTTGTGTTTGCTGGCTTCTATTCTGAAGCAAGGTCTGATGATGATGGCAGATGGATGCTGAAGATGCCCGTGTTAAAGGCTGGAGGACCTTACAATTTGACAGTCACCGGCGGTGACACGATAGTGCTCTCTGATGTTATGGTAGGAGAGGTGTGGGTTGCTTCAGGTCAGTCTAACATGGAGTGGACAATGGGTTCTGGTGTAGGCCCGGATACAGAAATAGAGATCGCGCAGGCTGATCATCCCGGCATACGCTTCTTTTCTGTTCCTAAGGAAACCAGCATAATACCTCTGAACGATACCAACGTGAATGACTGGATAGTTTGTTCCCCTTCAGCGGTGAGATCTTTTTCTGCCGTGGCATATTTCTTTGCCCGCGAGCTGTCACTTCAAAAAAATATTGCAGTAGGAATCATAAGTTCCTCATGGGGTGCCACAAGTGCGGAAGCATGGATAAGTTCTGAGATGCTGGCAACACACCCTGACTTCAGGGAGAGAATGCTTAAGACTGATACAGATACTTCCCGGTGGAACAGTTATGTAAGGAATTCGATTAAAGCAGAACAAGAGAGGGAGATTATTGCCCGCACCTCTTTGAAAGGTATAGAGGAAGGGGTTACTGAATCTTCATATGATGACACAGGCTGGAAAAAGTGCCTTTACCCTGTGGAGATGAAGGGCATGGGACTTTACGGTTACTGGGGGCTGGTATGGGTGCGTAAGCATTTCGACCTATCTGATAAAAGGGACCCGGGCATGATGAGACTAGTCTCTGACATACAGGCCAGGGAGGCAACCGTTTATTTGAATGGGAGGGAGGCTGCACGGCTTATCAGCCCGGCCGGGCTCGTTGAGATAAAGATCGACTCCGGATTATTAAAGCGCGGTCATAATGTTCTATCTGTAAGGTTATACGTGAACTGGGGGAGCGCTTACATAGGAAATGACAGTGGGGATTCATATCTTATCCAGGAAAACGATACGGTCAGAAAAACACTTGAAGGAGAATGGAGGTTCAATTCAGAGATTGAACCTCCTGTGGCACAATGGCAGGATTATTACAACAAACCGGCAGTACTTTTCAACGCCCGGATCGCCCCGGTCATTCCTTACGGAATCAGGGGTGTTATATGGTACCAGGGAGAGAACAATGCAGGAAATGGATACCAGTACAGGAGCCTCTTCCCTTTACTTATTGAGGACTGGCGGGTACGGTGGGGTCTTGGATACTTTCCCTTTCTGTATGTCCAGCTTGCAAATTTTGTTACTGAGTCTGCGGATTCCGGGAAAAGCGATTGGGCTGAATTGCGTGAAGCCCAGATGATGACTTTAGGATATCCTGCAACCGGGATGGCAGTTACGGTTGATATAGGAGACCCTGGAGATATTCATCCCTGGAATAAACTGGATGTTGGCAAAAGGCTCTTTCTCCAGTCAAGAAGGGTGGCCTATAAAGAGAATATTGTCGCTTCCGGACCGATATACAAATCAATGAAGATTGAAAGTAAAAGGATCAGAATTTTGTTTGACTCTGAAGGTTCAGGTCTGGTCTCAAGCGATTCCACTGGCCTTAAAGGATTTGCTATTGCAGGCCCTGACAGAAAGTTCTTAATGGCTGAGGCTGTTATAGATGGCAATGAGGTCATTGTCAGTTCTCCATTCGTACATGTACCTCTGGCGGTCAGATATGGCTGGGAGGATAATCCCACCTGTACACTTATTAACAGGGAGGGTCTGCCGGCGTCACCTTTCAGAACAGATGACTGGTGATGTCTATAACTTGGTTAAAAAACCAATTGGTCAATAGGCTATTATGCCATAATAAGTCTAATCTGATATTATAAGTTATGAAGAATAGTTGCCTGCTGTATTTTTTTACGCTTGTGATGCTTTCACTGAGTCTTTCTCAGACCGCTGCGCAGAATTACTGGAATAAGGATACAAGGCTTATACCCTGGAGACCTCCCATGTCTGGTCTGCATCAAATTAGATATGTGGATCTTGACAATGATGGAGACCCGGATGTGCTGCATATGACCATAAATGATTCAATACCGGTAATCTGGATTGATGATGATGATGATATGGTTTCTGGTGACCTTGAAGGAGATATAGATAATGACTGCTTCTGCGCGGATATTAACAGAGATGAATACTTTGGCGGCCCACTGGACCTGTGCGTTGACTGGGTTGACATCGATAATGACGGGATTGCCGATATGCAGGCTGTAGTGATCAATGGAGGGACTGAACTGCGTGGATATTTTGACTGGGGTGCGGATATTATGTATATAATAGATTATGGTGAAAAGGACAGAATAAAAAACTATATTGACTGGAATAGTCTGGTTCTAAGGACGTGGGAACACAAAGGCCATGCAGGGTTCTTTACCGATTACCATGGGAATAATCTTTTTATTAAAATGCACGGATCGACGTTCAGAATCTCTGATCCCTCATTCAGTTGGGAAAACCCATTCATTTTTTTTGATCATGATAACGATCACCTGACCGAGATGGCAATCAGACTTGTTGATACTCCTCTGTTCAGATCTGATACTGTATTGGAGAAAAACAGTGAATTTGACGGTATTAATCCCGACTACGATGTCATATTCAAGAAAAGTATTGACTATGCTGCAGTAACATGGGATCTTGATAATGATAACGGCCAGGGTAATGAATTTGACTATGACATGTCAATAAAATTTTCAGGCCGTGGGTTTGGTTACTCTGATCAGCTTCACAAATTCAAAAATATGAGAGGATTGCCTGATGCTGATAAATATTTTTATGATGTTCGCTGGAGGCAGATTGATGAACTCGTCTTTCCGGACCAGAAGGTAGCTTATGATAAAGTCTTCAGAGAAGGGGAATGGAATTATTGCTGGTTTGTATTTGATGAAGACGATGACTGTAACCGTTGGGAAAGAGTGGAATTTTATGAGCCGCGCAGTCTTTGGAAGATAGGATCTAACCGCGGAGGATTGGATAATAATCCGCAGGCGGATGCTTCAGGTGACCGTGGTGAATTTGACATGAATAACTCAGGAGAGGGGAATCTGTACATAGCCCCATTTGATGGCCGGATACATCTTTTCGGTGCTGAATGGGGAGTATGGCGTATCGATATTAAAGCCAGCAACTTCCAGGGATTTGGCGGACTGTATCCATCCGCCAGGATGTTGCACGAGCGCGATCAGCAGGAGCCTGATAAATGGGCAACAATCAGATATAGTGATTCGGACAGCAATGGGTTCTTTGATTTGATAGAATATGATCTTGACGGGGATACGATCTTCGAGGAAAAAGCTTCACTTATCGATCTGGGTATAAACGACCGGTCGCAGGTGATCCTTACTGCAGGTACTGATTACCGAAAAATGAGCAGGATTTTCCGGAAGACAACATGCAATATCTGGAAGAATGCCAGCAGAGCGCTCAAGACAGCTCAAAAAATGAATATTAATACTGACTGGTATGCATTCTGGCAACAGCCAAGGACGCTAAATGAGAAGTACCAGTATGGATTCTGGCTCTCATTCTATCTGTACCACGACATGTGCCACAAAGCTTTGATCAACGGCAACACTGACCTGAAGAAGAAGCTTGACATTGCCTATTATTCGGGCAATTGGAGGAGGTTTAGATTTGACGATGAGGATTTAAAACCGCGGAAGAGACCTAACTTTGTGTTCATACTGCTTGATGATCAGCCCTATGACGCATTCAGCCATTCTGGCAGATACCCCTTCCTTGCAACTCCCAATCTTGACAGGCTTGCCAGCGAGGGGGTAAGATTCAATAACTTCTTTTGCACAACATCATTGTGTTCACCATCACGTGCTTCATATCTGACCGGCACCTATGCGCACAAGCATGGAGTTACCCAGAATGACCATCGCGTTGACCCTGACTGGGAAAGCAATCCTCCGTTTACCGTGGCACTTCAGGATGCCGGTTATGAGACGGCAATGGTGGGGAAAATTCATATGAAACTGGCAGAAGGAAAAGCCCATGTAAGGCCGGGTTTTGATTACTGGCTCAGTTTCCAGGGGCAGGGAGAATACTTTAATCCTGAGCTGAACGAAAACGGTCGTGAGTTTACAGAAGAGGGCTATATGACAGATATCCTCACCAGGTATGCCATTGACTGGCTGAGGAATAAAAGGAATCCTTCAAAACCGTTCTCACTCTTTCTATGGCATAAAGCTGTTCATGAACCTTTTGTTCCGGCGGAGAGATATGCCGGGGTCTATAAAAATGAAAACCTTCCTGAACCTCCATTTGGAACAGCGCACGAGACTTTCCTTGGTAAGCCGGAATGGCAGAGAATAAAAGCATTTGACAGCAAATGGAAGGAGTATACTCCGGTGGAGAGTTTACCGGCAAAGGAATGGAATCCTAAGAACCGAATGTACCTAAGCTTGCTTGAATGTCTGCTGGCAGTTGATGAATCTACGGGTGAGGTTATAAATGCTCTTGAGGCAATTGGCGAGCTGGATAACACGGTTATTATTTATGCAAGTGATAATGGGTACTTTATGGGTGAGCATACCTACTGGGATAAGCGCATTGCTTACGAGCCTTCAATGCGAATTCCTCTTATTATGAGATTCCCTGGCATAATGGAGCCGGGGAAACAGGTGGAGCAGCTATGTATGAATATTGATATTGCCCCGACAATACTCAGTATTGCAGATATTGAAATACCCGAGTATATGCAGGGCAGGTCGTTGTTGCCACTTCTGGAGAATAGCGGCCAGGCTGAATGGCGCAGTTCATTTCTATTTGAATACTATGTTGATGATGCATACCCTTATGCAGGTCCTGACCTTCTGGCGGTTAGAACTGACAGTTTCAAGCTGGTAGATGCCTTTTTGGATAATGATATTGATGAATTGTATAACCTGACCCTGGATCCGGGCGAAATGAAAAACCTCATTTCGGATCCCAAATATAAAAGCGTGGAAGTAAGACTCAGACGCGAGATGGAGAGACTCAAAGAACAGTATGGATACAATCCGGACCGTGACTGGTGGCTCAGAGGGACCATTGAAGGTTCACCTGCATTGAAATAACACTATTTTGAACAGCATAGACCTGGTACAAGAATTTAAACCTATGTGCTGATCAATAAATGACTGCGGTTGGTCAAAAGCATCCGAATTTTGACTAATATACCCTAAACGGGCATGAGCCTCTCAATGAGGTCTACGAATGTATACACCATTGTGATGAGCTTCAGTAATTGGGATGTAAATGCCTGTAAAAATGCCATTTGCCATTTGCAAACCGCTGTTCCAGAGGTTATTTTTAACATGAATTTTAGCCGGAAAGCGATGAAGGGAATAGCAGTTTTAAGATTCGTTAACATGATACCATCATTCGGTATTCCATTCTCCCGTTACCTCATAAACAGCGAGATCACTGAGAGAAATGGAATGATAATCCTGCGGCCAGATAATAACGCGAACATATCCGCAGAAGAGCTGAAACGGGTCACAACCCTGGTTACTCTCCGCAGGCTTAACCTGGTTAAGCATCTTGAGATGTTTTTGAACTCACTGGCGCGCTTATTGCCTCCGGATACAAATTTTGTCGGCTGCTTTTCACCTGCAAAAGACGGGGATGCCGTCACCGTCACTGCCGGAAGACATGGCGGCCTCACCGGGTGGTTTCTTCACTCAGGCGGCACGGAGTGCCATGTCCTGAACAGAAGCAAAGTATCCGAGATGCTTGAAAGAAACGGGCTGAGCCTGATAAGCATGACCGAGATGAACGGGGTGACCTATTTTCATTCAAGAAAAATAACGGGCCATCCGTTCATGATCGCCTGACCACTGATTAATACTGAGGGATAATGGATATGATCATAACAGTAAAAAAGAATAACATGAGAACCTATTACGAGATTTCATCGGAAACTACCGGGAAGGTTCTTCTGAAGCGAAGAAAGATAGCCAAGGCATTGCGTCTGTGGCTAAATGAGAACGGCATCAGCTACAAGTACATATTCTTTGCGAATTGACATAAGCGTTACAGACTGTATAGCGCCGTTTTTGCGGACCGGTCCGAAACCAACACCAGGGTTGTTATGAAAAAACTGACATTATTCTTTCTGTTTATCAGCATGGTCCTTTCATGCACCACCTCCACCAAGTCGACGTCGGATATTGAGGAGGACAAACTCTATGTCACCCGAACATATATTGGTGATTATGAGGATTACCGGCACACAGCACCCGGCACATTCGGTGACCCTCATCTGATCTGGATAAAGACCACCCAGGACACCACCTTCGGCAAGATCTCAGCGTACAGTCGTGACTGCGGGTTCAATCCAGGTGACAGGCTGTATCTCAGAAGGAAGTATGTCACACCGGGTGTTTTCGGATACTGGATCTACCAGATAGAGAATGACTCGTTAGTTTTCTACAGGGTTTGCGAATACCAGAATGACCGGAAAGTACTGGTTCAGAGCTGGTATTAGATCTGCTCCGCAAGAGATTCTGAAATTTATCACCGTAATTTTTTCTGGGAGGTGTCGCGGTATACTCTGTTGATACCGTCGGCTCTGACACTGCCTTTCTGAAGTAGAGTATTCTTCATATTGTTTGCTGAATCGCTGTATGCCGGGCAGACCGCCTGGTTACATGAGACGAGAAGGGAAAATGCCAGTGCGACTAAAATCAGCTTTTTCATTACTGCAAATTTAGGCAAAGGTCAGGTTAAAAACAACAGAGGCAAGGCTTGCGTCTGGATAAAAAACCTTTTTGGTTTTCAAGGCTGTCTTAAAGGGACAGCCTTTTTTTATCGCTGATAATCAGAGGTATCTTCACTTTATGCCACTTAAAAAAAACTTGACTTTACTGTTCCGGGGGTGTAACTTTGATAAGAAACTTCCATAAACCTTGCTTTAAAATCATTATTAATATGAAACAGAAAATCAGGATGCTCTGTCCTTTGCCATTACTTTGTCTTTTTATTGGGATGGCCCAGGGACAACAGACCGTTACCACTACCGGAGGAAGCGGTAACGGGACAGGCGGATCTGTAACCTACACAGTAGGGCAGGTTGCCTTCAGTACATTACCATGGACCAATGGATTTATTATCCAGGGTGTTCAGCAGCCTTTCGAGATCTCTACCGTAACCGGAATTCAAGAGGAGAACATTTCTCTTGACTACCTGGTTTATCCCAATCCGACTTCCGGGATACTCAGGCTGATCATCAGCGCACCTGATCCGGAGAACTACAGATTTCAGTTGTTTAGCCTGAATGGTATTCTTCTGCTAAACAGCAAAATAACTGACCGTGAAACTGAGGTATCAATGGAACAACTGTTGCCATCAATTTATTTCATTAGAGTCTTGAGAGGCAGTATTGAGGTGAAATTATTCAAAATAGTTAAGAAATAAACTCCATGAAAAAGTTTTTCACTCTTTCGGTGATCACTGCACTTGCTATTGCTGTTTGTGCTCAGTCGCCCCAGAAAATGAGTTATCAGTGTGTTGTCCGGAATTCTGCAGGTGCGCTGGTGGCAAATCAGGCTGTCGGGATGAAGATCAGCATCCTCAAGGGGTCGGCCACCACGGGCACTGTGGTTTTCTCTGAGACATACAGTCCTGTGCCACAGACCAATGCCAACGGCCTTGTAACCGTTGAGATAGGGGGCGGTACAGCCACAGTCGGGACTTTCTCTTCCATTGACTGGGCATCAGGTCCTTATTTCCTGAAGACTGAAACTGACCCGGCGGGCGGCACCAGTTACACTATAACGGGGACCTCGCAGTTGCTGAGTGTGCCGTACGCTATGTATGCAA
>JFJP01036990.1_pt1 | contig 69578 bp, 61 predicted proteins | sample 431651 | NCBI WGS metagenome assembly JFJP01 (sample SAMN02602958, study PRJNA72255) | Microbial mat metagenome, whole genome shotgun sequencing project. | biome: fresh water; feature: sink hole; material: water; isolation source: purple microbial (photo- and chemosynthetic) mats found in... | reverse complement strand
TCATATATCCCCCTATATTATATGCAATTTTCCTTTCTCATTATAGCTTCATAATGAATACTTTAATACCTCTTAGATTGAGGGCTATGCTGGATAGGGTGGGTAATTTTCGGGATAACCGTAATTGTCGTATTCTTGTTCGGATTATTAGCATCATCCATTATCGAACGCAGGGCCGAAGCTGTATTTGTAAATACCCCCAAGGTAAAACTTGCCGATTATGAGCCCCGTAATGAAGCTTGGGGACAAAATTACCCGCGTGAATATCAATCGTATATGCAAACTGCCGATACTACGTTTCGAAGCACTTACAACGGCAATGCAACCATTGATATGCTCGAAGTAGACCCAAGACTGGTTGTATTGTGGGCTGGTTATGCCTTCTCAAAAGAATACAAGCAAGGACGAGGACATTACTATGCTGTTACCGATGTTCAAAACTCTGTCCGTACCGGAGCCCCAAAACTTCCTGGTGACGGTCCGCAACCTGCCACCTGCTGGACATGCAAAAGTCCCGATGTGCCCCGCATTATGCAGAAAATTGGCCCTGATAGTTTTTACCATGCTAAATGGGGAGCTATGGGCCCTGAAATTAAAAACCACATTGGCTGTGCCGACTGCCACGACCCCAAAACGATGAACCTGCGCATTACCAGGCCTGCGTTAGTAGAAGCCTTTGCCAGCATGGGAAAAGATATCAATAAAGCCTCGCATCAGGAAATGCGGTCGCTGGTATGTGCCCAATGCCATGTGGAATATTATTTCAAAGGGGACGGAAAATACCTGACATTCCCCTGGAAAAATGGATTCTCGGTCGAAAACATGGAAGCATACTACGATTCTGTTAAGTTTACCGATTGGACACATGGCTTGAGTAAAGCTCCCATGCTGAAAGCCCAACACCCCGACTATGAGGTTTACACCACCGGAATTCACGCACAACGTGGGGTATCGTGTGCCGACTGCCATATGCCTTACAAGAGTGAAGGTGGTCAGAAATTTACCGACCATCATATTCAAAGCCCTCTAAACAATGTTTCGAACTCGTGCCAGGTTTGTCACAGGCAAAGTGAGGCTGAATTGGTAAGAAATGTAAACGAACGTCAAAGACAAATCATAGAGATTCGCGATCAATTGGAGGTAGTATTGGTAAGGGCCCATGTTGAAGCAAAAACTGCCTGGGATAAAGGTGCCACCGAAGAACAAATGAAACCGATTCTCCAACTGATCCGCAAAGCGCAATGGCGATGGGATTACACTGCGGCCGGACATGGATCGTCGTTCCACTCTCCTACCGAGATGTCGCGCGTAATAGCCAATGGAATTGATAAGGGACAGGAATCCCGCATAAAATTAGCTAAGGTGCTGAGCAAATATGGTGTAGATGGCGAAATCCCTTACCCCGATATTGCAAGCAAGGCAAAAGCACAGCAATATATTGGATTAGATATGCCGAAACTGAATGCCGAAAAGGCTGAGTTTATTCGCACCGTGCTTCCTCAATGGAAAGAAATCGGCGAAAAGAGAGAGTCTGCATATGAATAAATCGGGCAATTACCAGGATATTACTTAAAACTCCGCCGGTACAATTGAGAACAGGGCAGCTAAAGCAATGAGCTTTTTCATTCTTGAAAATTTAATTTTATTTTTTTGAATTTATAACAGGCCTCCTTCCGAATTTCAGAAATTCTTCGGCCATCCTCTCTCCCATTTTCCGTTGAGAGACTGAATTGAAATGCAGCTTATCTCCTTTGTGAGTGAAATCATCTGTGGAAATAAGAAAAATACCGGAGTTCGAAGTAGCAAAATGCCGGATGGTTTCATTCATCTGTTTTTTATTGGTCGAATCATCGGCAAACAATCCAACTTCGCCTAAAAAGATGGGCAAATCGGGCTTTTGGGCATATTCCCTGAATTGTTTGAACAATCGGCTGAGCTTTTCTTCGTAGGTTTTGATCAGGGCTGGTTTGGAATCGCTCTCGCCCTGGTGCCAAAGAATACCCTTCACATCTCCATACTTCAGGGCCAATTTCACTTTTTCCCTGAAATTAGTTAAAAGCTTCACCTGGCGGAAAAGTGAATCGCCTAGCCATTGATCAACCGAGCTTCCTCCAACCGCAGCAGGAATGACTATGATTGAAACGGAATCGGGAATCTCTTTCAGTAAGGTGCGGGCAAACGATAGGCCACAATCGAGCCCGGTCATTGTCGGTTCATAAAAGTGAAGTGGTTCCTTGGCCAAAATGATATCGCCCTGTGCATTGATTGACAATATCCGATAATCGGGAACGGTATCCTGAGGTTCCACAAATCCGCGGCCAGCCATGTTCGACTGTCCGGCCATCAGAAAAACCCATACATTTTTTGCTGGTGGAATTACCGCCGGAAATTCTGTTTTACGAGGAAAATTGGCTTTCCAGCCAGTGATACTTTGTGAAAAACAAATGGAAGGCAACAGCAATAGAATCGAAATGAGTTTCATACCAATGTGTATTTGTTTTTAAGCGTATCTGTGTTTGCAATGAAACCCCTCCTCGTTAAGTAGTGATTGCCAAAAAATTCAGTGTCGGATAAGAAAACGTCAATTTTGAGGCTTGCGAAGCCAGAAAAAGCGGAGTTTACTTTTCGTAAATGAGCAATTTTCTGGCAAGCGTAACGAAAAAATTGGCGTTTTCTTGCTGACACTAATTAACTAAAGGGTAATGCTTTTAAGCACCGCCTTGCCTTCAGATACAAGCTTTGCCGTTGGTTGCATACCACCAACTGAAAATTCAACATTCCCTTTTGCAGGAATCGGTTTCCCGTCGCTACCAACAGTTGCAAGATCTTTGGCTTTCACAGTAAATACAACTGTTTTTGTTTCGCCTGCTTTCAGGTGAATCCGCCGGAACCCTTTCAAAGCCTTTATGGGAGTTCTTCCTGCCACATCTTTATGAGAGATATAAAGTTGAGCCACTTCTTCGCCATCCATTTTACCGGTATTGGAAACATTCACTTTCACCTCCATGTCGGTATCTGCTTTTGGCGAAGCCGGAAGTTCAAGATTTTCATATTTAAAGGATGTATAGCTTAAGCCAAATCCAAACGGATACAGCACATCGCCTTTAAAGTAACGGTATGTTCTGTTCTCCATGCTGTAATCCTCAAAATCCGGAAGATCTTTTACATTTTTGTAAAAAGTGACCGGCAAACGTCCGGCAGGGTTATAATCTCCAAAAAGAATATCGGCAATTGCCTGGCCACCTGCTTGTCCGCCATACCATGCCTGAACAATTGCAGGGATGTTAGCAGCTTCCCATTCAAAACCAATGGCGCTTCCCGACATGTTTACAAAAACAACAGGTTTTCCGGTAGCTTTCAAAGCTTTGAGGAGTTCTGTCTGGACTTTCGGGAGTGCAATATTGGTGCGGTCTCCACCATGGAAACCTTCGATTTCAACTTTCATTTCCTCGCCTTCGAGTTTAGCAGAAATACCGCCGGCAAAGATAATTACATCCGCATCGCTTACCCGCGAAGCGATGGTTTGAGGGGTTGCTTTTTCGAAATTGCCCATGTCGAATTTCACTTCAGCATTATCAGCATATTGCCAATATTCGAGCACCACTTGGTAAGCTCTGCCCTTTTCGGCTTTCAACGTGTAGTAGCCACCCTTTGAGTCAACTTCGATTCGGTTTTCGCCATCAATCAACAAACGGCAACGGTCGTCGCCATTGAGTTCGAAGGTTATATCGCCTGAAATTTCCGGAGTAAAAGTGCTGGTATAGCGAACACCCATGTTCCGGGCAATAACGCTGTCGGCAATTTGTTCTCCATCGCCCCAGCGGTAGTCAATTTTTTTCTCGGTGCGCACAAATGCAGGTTTTCCTTCAAACCTGGTATTGGTAAAATATTCAGCCTGGAAGCCTTCTTCCCCGCTGAATTTGAGCCAACTGCTTCGGTATACCGATTTGAAAACATTGTTGTCGACCAGATTTATACCTTTTTCGTACATCACGTACCTGTCAAGTTTAGCAGCGATACCTTCGAGCAAAGTTGTAACTTCGCTGGGGTATCCATAATAGTTTGCAAGCATTACCGCTTCATCATGGGCATTGGGGCCAACAACAGCAATTTTCTTCGATTTATCCAAAGGCAGCAGGTTTCCTTCATTTTTCAACAGAACAATCGACTGCTGCGCCATTTTGAGTGCATGCGCCTTATGCTCTTTGGCTTCGAGTGCCGAAGAGTCGATTTTTGCAAACGGCACCATCTCGTCGGGATCGAACATGCCCAGACGAAGGCGAATTATGAATAGCCTTTTTAAGGAAGTGTCGAGATCTTTTTCGGTAAGTAAACCATCGGCAATTGCTTTATGTAAAGCCGCGTATGTTGGATTTCCTGCGCATTCACAATCCGTTCCATTGAGCACTGCGTCTGCTGCGGCACTTTCCTGGGAAGGGTGTGTTTTATGGGTACGCCAGAAATTACCAATACCGCCGCAGTCGGAAGTTACATAGCCTGTAAATCCCCATTGGTTACGCAAAATATCCATCATCAGCTTATCGCTACCACAACAAGGCTTACCTTCGAAGCGATTGTAGGCACACATGACTCCGCTCACTTTGGCATCCACAATCAGGTCACGGAAGGCAGGGAGGTAAGTATCCCACAGGTCGTAGTCCGAAACGCGTGCATCGTAGGTGTTACGGTTCCATTCCGGGCCGCTGTGCACGGCAAAATGTTTGGCACAGGCCGATGCCTTCAGATATTTGGGGTCAGTACCTTCCAATCCTAGTACAAAAGCTTTCCCAAGACTACCGGTGAGAAATGGATCTTCGCCATAAGTCTCCTGACCGCGCCCCCAGCGTGGATCTCTGAAAATATTGATATTGGGGGTCCAGTAAGTTAGTCCAAGATAAATGCCGGTTTTCCCTTTTTTTCGGGAATCGTTGAAAATGGCACGACCCTCGATTGCACTATAATCGGCCATGATGCGAAGTGAAGCTGTATCCCAGGTAGCCGCCATGGCAATGGCCTGTGGATATGAAGTAACCGGATACGGACTGCGGGCAACTCCGTGCAACGTTTCGTTCCACCAGTTGTAAGCCGGTATGCCCAACCTGTCGATAGCTGGGGCATTGTTTACCATTTGCTGAACCTTCTCATCGATAGTGAGCAGGGAGACAATATTTTCAGCACGTTCCTCAAAGGATAAGGAAGGATCCTGGAAAGGATACTGATAAGTTTTCTTCTGAGAGCATGAAAAGCTGAGGAATAAGATCAAGGTCATTAATCCACAGAAAGTTTTATAAAGTTTCTTGTTCATAAATTGTTTTGCTTGTATTTGTTATTCTTAATTAATGAGTGATTAATTATTACTGAAAGATAAAACCTTTTGCTTTAATATTTTTTCCCTGGTACGAAAAATCAGTATCGCCAAAATTAACCAATATCTTTTTCCCAGAAGAAAATACCGATTCCTGCACTTTGTGGTCGTTGCTCACAAAACGGTGCGACACCAGCTCATCGTAGCCAATTTGTTGGAGCCAGGGGCACACTTTTTTATAACTTTCGATAAAAGTGAATTTGTATTCGTCCCAGCGTTCGCGATCCACGCTCCACAAGGGAGCGTTTCCGTAAAGCATATTGAAAAGATCCTTTTTCCACCAGATTTCGGGGGTGTGATGATTTCCGTCTTCCCAGCGCCACGACGTAACAACAGCGTCGTGATAAACCAGTTCGTAAAGCGGAATACGGGTGTACTCGTTGATGGAATATTTCAGGTATTTATCATTTGCCACACGAGTGCCGACCATTTGAGTAGGCCTCGGATTGCTTCGCCAGTCGCCGGTATAGTATATCGTGCCTTCCTTTTCGATTCCTGATCCCCACCAGGTGCGTTGCAAGGTCATCATACCGTGCACATAGGCAACGTGGGCATTGGCAAAATCGGCACCCCATTCACCCCCAATATATTGACCATATTTCTCTTCCATAATCTGGTGGTTTTTAATCACCTCCTGGGCAAACTGCTCCCTGGTTATGGGGTGATCTTTCGAAAAACATTCAAAGGTGCCATTGGCTTGGTACACATCTAAAAAATAAGTTTCGTGTGGAAATTCTTTGAGTTTGCTTTCAACTTTCCTGTCTATTTCAGGCCGGATAGCCACAGGACAGGTAGTGTGGCCAAACTGGTTGAAATAGGTTTTGCTATCGCTTTTCCGAGCTGCCAACTGATTGAATTTTCCGGGATAAACGGCATGAGCAAAGCGCAACGGACCATTCGGATTGGTTTCGTAATAAGCAGTGTCCTTTGTTTTCAGGTCGGTAAATAACTCATATCCGCCGGTTGCAAAGCCCAATTCTTTGAGTTTGTTGTCGTACCCAATTTCAGGATATGGAGTATGATTGGCGTCCCAAAGGATCATTGCTTTTTCGATGCCTTCTTTTTTCAGCTCCCGAGCGAATTCTATTTCTCGGGCTTTGTCCCATACATAAATATGAACCGAACCCATCATCTTTTCTATGGCAGGAAAACGATTCTGTTTTTCGCGAAGCGTGGTGATGTAGTTTTTCTTCCAAATATAATTGCGGTAAAGTTTGCATTGCGCAACATACCCCCCTTTATCGAAAAAGTGATATGTCACTCTGCGGTTATAGCCAAATTTCTCCATGGAGGGCAACCACATGGGCTCGAACAGCACCTGTCCGTTTTCGCGGCGGGTTCGCATCGAAACATCGTAAGGCGTTTCGAGTAATGCCATGTAGCCAGTTTTGAACTCGTGATCCACCTCTCCCATCCATGCCATGGCCAAACCGCCTCCACAAAAGAATGTCCGCTCATTGCTCATGGGAAATTCCTGGTCGTCGACAGGGAGCAGCAGGCCTTCGCTGTCGGTCATCAGCAGGTAATGGTTTTTATCAGGGTGTTCGAATGCCGATGGAAAAGTAAATTCGCCGATCTCAAGTTTTTCATCGGCTGTGATAACCACTTCCAAAGCCTGATTATTATTGAGCGTATAAGTTGCCGAAAAAGGGAATTTGCCCATAAGATTTACAGTCAAAGTATTGTCCTTTTGGACAGTCTTTTTTACCATAAGCTGATCCCTAAAGGCCGATTGCCGCCAAACTTTATTGCAGCGCTTGTCGGTAATGGTGAGTAATGCCGTTTGGTCGTCGAAGCTGACGTCCAGATTTGTGTTTGAAAGCTTCCAGACTTTTGAATATCCTGAAACCGCAAACGACAGCAGGAATAGGGAAATAATTGATTTTTTCATTTACTATAACAGTTATTAGTGACTACCAAACTGCAATGAACATTTTTTCAGGTTTTAAATCTATGAAAGGGCCTGCTGTGACATTCTCAGCCAACCGTTTTTTCCCGCTGAAGTCTTTATCGAAATTTAAAGGTGAGTCATCGGGATTATCAAAAGCTGCCTTTGGAACCTTCGCTTTTCCTAATATCTCTGTGCCGATCAATTTTACTTTATGATTTGCACATATCTGATCGACCGTAAACTGCAGAAACACCTTTTCTCCTTCCTCAACAATCTTAATTTCAGGATCAAATTCCGGAGAACTTACAAAATTGACATCCTTCCCCGAAGGTTTGATCCCGTTAAAATAGACATTTCCATCGAGCCATGCGGGCAGCTTGAATTCATTGTATGCTTCGAGGCCATTATTACTTTCGGGGTTTAAATCATTCCCCGTAATGATATTATTATAATAACGGTCGTCACCTCCATAGATAGTCGTAAGACCAGCCATATCAATGGAGTGTGGCAGGAAGTATGGGGTAAACCGATTGGGTTCGTTACGAACGGATATTTTTCCGGCAATCAAATTATGTACATAAGCTCCACCCTGAGACTGATTGCTGATTGCTGTAGGCGAAAGCAAAATATTATTGTCTGCTATATAGGGACCATGATTTACTTCAACAAATAAGTCTTCGTGATCGTTATTGTAAAACAAATTACTTGAAACACGCGCCCCCTGGGTCATCCAGTCGAGCCAAACTCCGCGGCCGCAGTCGTGAATTCTGTTTTTACGAATAGTAACATCAATGGGTGCATGGAATTTTATGCCTGCAATTTCCCAACCGGCATACAAACGGTTTGTCCAGATATTATAAATATGATTGTTTTCTATTATACTGAATACTGCGCCCATGCTGCCGCAAATGCCTGTCTGCCCACAATTGTAAATGGTGTTGTTCCTTACCACATGCGAACCAATATGCTTCTTATTCCAATTGTTACGTAATACATTAAAAACAACTTCGATGTAATGAATATTTCCGTCGCGGTTAATGTTGCCAACATCGGCTGACCATACATTGTGTCCAGTTTCACGTTCTTTACCCAGCGTAATTCCGTTGTTTTTTGAATCGCTGATTACATTGTTTTCAATTATCCAACCCTTGTTCCAGTGAGTAGCAATCATTCCAACCTGCCCGGCGGTTGGTGCAGCCCATTGTGTTGCAGCCTGACTGAAATGAAACCCACGCACTGTGATAAAATTAATACCAGGATTTTCAGGATAGAAACAGGTGTTACGTTTACTAATCTCAACCAGTTCTTTATTTGGATTAAATTTATGAAAATTAGCCCAGATGGTTGTATTATTTTCATCCGTTTCACAATACCACACATAATCCGATCCTTCTTTAACCTTTATTTCCGGGATTACCTCCGTATTGAGTACTTTGCCCATTGTTTCCATTTCGTACAAAGGTTTCCCATTGAGAAAAACTTCACCCGTATGATAAATACGGCCTTTGGGAATAAACCAGTCGCCATTTACCGAATCTCTATAGGGGTTATAATTTCCAAAAAAAGAATTTGGAAGTGAAACTTTCCAAACACCATCCTTAACTTTTACCCAACCTTTTATGATTTCCGAACCTTTAATTTCTACCTTTTCACCAGGCGCAGCACGATAGAGTATTCTTATTAAATCGCTCTCGCCACCCCGTAAAGGATTAATCCATTCGCGGTAAGTTCCTCCATGCACCGTAATTGTATCTCCCGGAAGGGCCGCATGTACTGCTTGTTTTATCGTTAAAAACGGATTTGTTGTTGAGCCGTTATTTAATTCGTTCCCGTTTTTCGAGACATGATACTCCCTGGCAAATGCAAGCGAAGGAACTAATAATAAAATAAGCAGTTGACTTATTTTCATAGGTACAATTTTTTGTTTATGTCATGAATTTTATGACTTTTTGAACTAAATTACTCTCAACTCAGCCACTATAATATGTGACAATCAGACTATTGAAAAATAGAATAATATGCGTATGTAAATTTTAGCTTTAAAATTTATCCCGAAGATAATTATATATTAAAAACTGATTTAGCAAATTTCCTTAAAATTTGTTTAAGCTTTTATTCATACCAGATTGATGATCAATTCGAATCAAGAATACTCCATCCTGTTTACCGAAATCACAATGCTTTTCTTCTCTCCCGGTTTAAGTTCAGGGTTATAATTTACACTTTTATCAATATTCCCGTCATGATCGAGAGGGCTCGATCCGATTTCGATACCCATGCCATCCCAGTTTTGGTGCAGCAGCGAATTTCCGGCATTGTCGGTAAACTCTTTTGAACCTTTGCCTCCGCAGCAGAACCAGGTTTGAAAATACAGGGAAGGAGTTGTGAAAACCTTTATTCCGGAACCGTCGGGATATACCAGTTGCGATTCGCACAAACCATTCTCCGAAATTTTTATGTTTTTGTGAATTATACCGGTTTCGGTTCGGATGCTTTCATCTTTTGCTTTGTGCCAGGTTTGAATATCAGCAGGCAGCGCATTTCCGCCACGCAAGTGTGCTGTTTGAGAAGGCACAATATACCTGGCTCCTTCTTCGGGCCGGAAGGTGATGTGGTAGCCCCAATCGGGCGTCAAGCTTCGGTTGCTGATATTTTCAATGGTATCTTCCAGCAAAATCTCCGCAGCATTTTTTTTAAGAACCACTTTTTTGGTAACCCGGAACAAGGCTTCTCCCCTTTGGTACCAAGGTAGATCATTATTTCCTTCGAAAGTTCGGTAAATAAAGCTTGCCCGAACGAAACATTCGTCATTTTCGACGCCAAACTGCACTTCGCTGACCGGGATGTTCGATGTTTCGCCATGCAAGGGTAGCAGCTTACCTTCAATTACAGAAGGCATTCCCCAGTTACGGAGGCCATAAAGCTCAATCCCGCCTACCAGGGTTTTTAAAAAAGTAAAACCTGGCGCAGGTGAGCCATTGATAGAAACCTCACCGGACCACAAATTGATTGTATCGGTGTTTGGAACGTTAATGGGTGCTTCCCAAAATATTGGTTTGCCCATCATCCATGCCTGTAAAAGCGACAACCCTTTGGATGGAAGCAATTCGACTTCCATAACAGAGGATGAGATCCTTATGCGGTTGGCGTTATCGGGATCACCGGGAAAATGAAAAACATTTACAATAAAACCATTTTCTTCAATTTGAGCTAAATCTTTAACCTGGAGGTTTTTTGCATCCATATGCTACATATTAGTTTTTCAGGTTTGAAATCAACATCATCATTAAAATTCTAAAGGACTCGCATCAAAAATTAAAAACTTCCTCCGGATATTCGGTTAAATCTTTAATAATCCAATCAGCTTCCGCAAGCGCAGCCGCTGAAACCGAAGTAGTAAGGGCAAGGCATTTCGCACCCGCCATTTTACCGGCTTTCACTCCACTTGGCGCATCTTCCACTACAAGGCATTCTTCGGGCTTCAATCCCAGTTTTCGTGCCGCTGTGATAAAAATTTCAGGATGGGGTTTGTTATTGACAATGTCGTAGCCGCAAACCAGGGCATCAAAAGTAGTACTTGCAAAACCAAGTATTCTAAGGTTAATTTCCATTTTTAAGCGGCCTGCGCTGGTTGCAACTGCCATTTTCAGATTCTTTTCGCGACAAAGGGCAATGAAATCAACTACGCCTGGCAAAGGTTTAATGTTACCCTGTGCCAGTTTTTCATATTCCATGTAAATCTTATCCGCTTCTAAAGAATTGTCGTAAGGAATCCCATATTTTGCAGCCACACCACCAAAAAAACCTTTTTCGCCGGTTCCGTAAAAAGGAATAAAATCCTCGTGTTTTACAGCAAAAGCTTTTTGTGAAAAATAATTGATGGCGGCTTGCGAAGTTAGGTGCTCCGAATCGAGCAATACGCCATCCATATCGAACAATATTCCTTTTATCATTTAATAAGGAGCGTTGAAACGATAAGTACTGCGGGCTTGCCTTTTTCTGCGGAAAATTTCTGAACAGCGGTTGTATTACCCTGAGCGAAAAACGCCCCCTCAATCGGGTTGAACCAGCGGAAAACTAAATCTTTTGGCAATCCGCTAAGGGTTACTTCGCCACCTTCCGGCAGGTAAACCAGGTAAAGTTCTCCGGGTCGGGCAAGGCACAAATTACCACCTGCCAATTCGGGATGTTTTTCGATATCGGTAATTTTCAAACCTTCCAGGGCTTTTGCCAGATAGCCCACATAATTTGCTCCGGGTAACTGCAGTGCCTCCTTCCACGACACGTTCGAATTGGCCCAACCGGCCCAACCGGGTTCATTGGCCGAGAGTTTCCAGTTCCAGAGACTACCGGCTCCATAAACCACTCCCATGGTTCCGCCCGACAAAAACTGCGACCAGGCTTCGTGCCCCTGCCACCATCCGGAACCATTTTCAGGCCTGCTTATGCCTTCGTAGGTAGGTTCTCCATTGGCAACTGCTTTAACGGGGATGTTGTTATACATCAACCCCACTTTGTGAAAAAGGTGTTCACCGCTGTGACCGGTCTGGCACCATTGAAAGTCGAGCCATACAGCATCCTGGAACGATCGGTTCATGTGAGGTTCATACTTTCCGCCAACATCTTTGAGCCATTCCGGAGTTCGGTCATCAAACGGTGAATAATGCAGGCCTGTTGGTTGCTTGTAGGCATCCCATTTTTCGATTTCCTCACCACCTACTTTTACGCCTGTATTCCGACCGTCTGCATCGGCCCCCACCAGCCACATGGCAGGTTTTGCACCATATCGCGCTACCAGGTAGCGGCAGTAACGGGCATATTCTTTAGCATCCATATCCCAGCCCAGCACTTTCATTCCCTTCCAGCCAAAACCATGGAAAACTGGTTGAAAAACCGGCACAATTCCATGATCAATCAGGATGTTCCGTAATGAATCGAAATATTGGAAATACGCCACATTTGGATTATTGATATGACCATCCTTTAGGTCTTCGAAAGCTACATCAAAAGCGCCTTCATCAGTCCGGTTGCGAGGGCCCATGGCTTCCCTGTCGGGCTGCAACGACATGAGCAGGGCGGTGTTGAAACCTTGTGAATGCCTTTTTTTTGCATATTCAGTTACTGATTCTGTTGTTCCCCTCCAGGGCAAAGCCCAGGGAGTGTCGCCAATCATCAGGAAGGATTTACCATTGGCATGAACCACGTTGCGTTTACCAGGAGACATGCACAACAAGCCATTTTTTATCAGCGGGTTATTGCCGGAATATAGAGCCGACAACAGTTTGCCTGTTTTTCCATGTACGCCGATGTCGGTTGTATCCGATGCGAAACTTATCCATTGCCATTCGCCTTTATCAAGCGGATTGGCAAAACGTACCCTGAAGGTATTGCCGCCATCCCAAAAACCCGGCCTGCTGAGCTTTTCGCCAGATGGCCCGGTAAATTCCACCCAAAACTCAATATCGGTGTAAGGATTTTTAACCTGTTTATCAGAGGTGAAAACAATTTCGGTTTCCGACCATTGTTCGGCAACAACAATTGCTTCCTGCTTACAGCCCACTATAAATGAAAGTGTTAAGGCTGTAGTAATGATTAAGATTATTCTATACATAGTATATCTAAAAATAAAATAAAGTCGAATTAAAAATATCTGCCCATCAACGGATGTTCTACAATAGCTCTCTTCAATTCCAATAAGTCAACCGGACCCTGATAGCTATAAACAACTTTCCCGCCTGGTTCTATTAATAAGGTATAAGGTAATGCGCCATTCCAGCCTGGATCAATGGCCTCAATGAATTTATATTTATCCTTACCATCAAAGATATAATTCGTTACGGGCGAATGAGTCTTATCCAGGAATTTTTCTACTCTGTCGAGATGCTCCGGATTATCTGCCGATAGCGAAACAAATTCAAAATTGCGCTGACCATACCACCGCTGAAGCTGCACTAAATCCGGATATTCCAAAATGCAAGGGGCACACCATGTTGCCCACACATTGATCAACCTGAGTTTGTCGGTAGGGTTCCTTACTAACTCTTTTATCCCAGCTTCATTCAATTTTGATAAAGTAGAAGGTAGTGCATTCCATTTTGCCTCTACTTCCTTACCCCATTCATTTTTCCATGCCCATTTTGTAGTGCATCCAAAAACTTTGTTCACGGGAGTTTCAACAGGTTTTCCGGCCAGAACTGCATCCACTGCGGCACGCAAATCCTCCGAATTAGCTGCCCCCGGCTTTTCTATCCCATCAATTCTTCCATTATAACAAAGTTTTCTGTCTTTATCAAAAACAAAAGCATGAGGAGTCGCATGGGGCCCATAGGCAATGGCTACCGACTGAATGTCTCCATCATATAAGTAAGGGAAATTGTATTTCTTATGCTCATATCTGATTTTCATTTCCTTATAAGAGTCATTCAAATCTGAATAACCACATTCTTCCGGAAGCAGACCCAATGCACTGTTTGGCATAATGGCAACCAAGGCTACGCTTTTGCCTTTGTAATCATTACTGAAGTCGATCATCCTGTCTTCATAGGCCTGGGCAGTTGGGCAATGATTACAATGAAAAACAATCACCAATACGTCTGCTTTGTTGAAGTCGCTGAGCGAGACAAATTTTCCATATACATCCGGTAATCGGAAATCGGGTGCGGATTGTCCCGTCTCCAATGTTTTCACTTCCTGTTTGGGAACAGCAACAGGATTTGGCACAAATTCCATGGTGTCAGCAGTTGTTTCCTCATCCGTCGATGAAGTTTTTTGCTTACACGATGTATTTATCAAAAAAAATCCTGCAAGGAATATTGTTGACCAAAAATTAATTTTCATTATAAGTTATATTTTTAAAATTATAAAATTCAATATGTTGCTAATGCTTCGTTTTCGCCCATCTCGCCAAGCAGCTTCTTTAATCCTTTCAGGTTACCTTCCAGCACTTTCTTAACGTCCTTTTCAGCAATATGACCAAGTATTCCGATTGGCCCATTGTACCCTGATGCTTTGATGGCCTTGAGCATTTCCAATTCACTATCACCTTTTCCTATAGGAAGAATTTGTGGACCATCGGCTTTCATGCCATTGATATTAATCGCTTTGAGATATGGCTTCATTCTATCCAAACGTGCAGGAAAATCTTTAATCTGATTATGTGCATGGTGAAAACTATAAATGATCCCAACATCTTTCAACCCCGATTTCTCAATGATACGTATTTGATTATCCGGTTCGCCAAACCAATCACCATGATTATATAAGTTGATGGTACATCCAATTCCAGAGGCCATTTTGTGAAGCGACTTTAATGCTTCCACGCCCTTAACCAGTTTCTGTTCGTCAGTAAGTCCATCAAAAAATTCTTTGGCAATCCCTATCCAGAAATCAGTTTTGATATTGCTCTCTTTTATCATATTGAACATAATCTGGTTGGCACTGTCCAATTGTTTTGCCTCCGTTGTTGCAATCCAAAACCAGACAGCCTTTAGTTCAATTTTATTATCCTTCAAAGCTTTGATTTCCTCCTTAAAAGTCGGCAAATGTTTTTCTCTCCAATCATAGGCGAGCTTTGTTATTCCAAGTTCCTTAAGCATAGCAGCTCTTTCCTGAGGTACTCTTTCCAAACTGTCGAAGGGTACCACACACCACGCCATTAAATTAGACTTTGCAAACAAAAGATTATTGTCCCCGTGATGTTTTGTTTGACACGAAACCAGTATGCTCAAGGCAAGAATTAGAGTCACCGATTTATACATAATACAATATTAATACTTTAACTTAAATATCACATTTGATTTCTCGATCAAAAATACTTTGGTTTTTGAACAAATACGATTCATATGTTGCCAAATTAGTTTCACTCCATACTTTGAACCTTCACTATGCAGTTGCTCATAGGAGGTATTCGCCCGATATTTGTTGCTTTTTGCGTTATGGGGGCATATTTATCACATTCGCGTGCCTGTAAATCCTCATAATTTTCAACTTTCTGTTATTAAGCCGCTTCGATAAGCTTGTCAAGCTATTCACAGTCGGCTTTAAAAAATATGGTGTTGCTATATGTTCAGAACTTAAACATGTCTGTATAAATCCCATCTCAAATAAGAATCTACTGCCTCCTGAATGATACCGGCCACATTGCCACGTGCCATTGCTACATGGTGTTCGAAACCGTTTTTACAAAGATATTTCATCAGGGGCTGAAGATTGTTGATTTTTGTTACAGCGATTCCACCATCCATCTGGTTGGGGTCGTTGGTATATTCACCTTCGCCAATGTAGGCTTTAATGTTGCCCTTCACATCGTCGGTGGCAATACGGAAATACGTAAACGGACCTGCTTTAACTTTACCCTTGATAGCTCCGAAGCACTTTTCAGCACCCAGCGAAGCTCCAAGAATGTCGAGGTTGGAAATTTCTATTTCATTCTGGACAAAACTTTTCGGATAATTGCTGCAATGGGTGCAAACACATTTATTGCGGTCCTCTCCATAATTGTTGTTCCAGTCGAGCAATGCCGATGCATTTCCCGAAGCCAGTGTCAGGGCATACATCGAAACTACGCCGCAAACATCCACCTCGCAGGCACTGGGAATAAGCTTGTCGCCCAACATACTCATGGTAAGGCACGATGCACAACCGTAATTTTCCTGAATAGATGTCCAGCATTGAAAAGCTGCTGCATCAATGTCGTTCCGGGCAATCCAGTCTTCGCAGGCAACCCCGAATTTAGCTTGTTTTACTACATTTTCCCGGGCAATTGTTGAGGGTATTTTACCGTAAGCTTCAATGGCTTCAAGTTTTGCTTTCAGTGCAGCAGCGTTGTCGTCGACCCTGGAAGCAGCGCCCAGTATTTCGGACATATCTACCGGCACCACTGTAATTCCCGACGATTGCAACAGTTTTTCGCTGAACCGCATGGTTTGAAATGCGGCAGGACGCGCACCAATGGCACCAATGCGGGCATTTTTTAATCCATTGGTTACCCTACACACCGCAGCAAAACGGACTATATCGTCTTCGAACAGTTTGCTGCTGATTTTGCAGGTATGGATAGAAGTATCGGTAAATTGGATTCCGTAGTAATAGAAGTTGTTGCATACTGATAGTTTTCCGCAGAATGCATCGCGGCGTTCGCTTATGCTGTCTTTACCAATTTCATCGTCGCTTGCCTGCACCAGGACAGGTACATTAAGGTTCGCCCATTTTATGGCATTTACAATACCCAATTCATCGCCAAAATTCGGCAAGGACACAATGATGCCGGTTACTTTTTTTCTGTTTTCGATAAACAGATCGGCCACCTTTCGGGCATCGTCTATGGTTTCTACCGAACCGGTGGGTGTGGCTTCAACAGGTAATATCACATACTTATAACCAAGGCGATCTAACAAAGCGGTTAAATCTTTCCGGCCACCTGAAGCCAGTTCGCTATTGAAAAACCCTCTTGTTCCGACAACAAGGCCAAAGCAGATTTCATTTTCGGTAAGTTTCATGTTATTTAGTTTTTAGAGTTGTATATGTTCATAAAGTAGGGCTATTTGCACAGCAGTGTTACTTAGGCTCACCCGGTTCGGGATAAATCTTTTCCGGCGGGTTCCGTCTTTTCGGTCTTTCAATCAGCTCGAATGTAGTATGAATTAAAGGTTCGGTATCCAGATAGGCATAGTGTCCATCATCATCGGGACCGAATCCTGCACCATCCATCGTCATGACAATACCAGCTTCTTCGGCTTCAGTTATGGCCTTCTGCATATCGTCAGTTAATATGCCCAGGTGATGAATTCCGTAGCCATGTTGTTCGATAAATTCTTTGTAAACCGTATCTCCTTCCAGCGGCTCAATTAACTCAATACGCATACTGCCGATGTTGGATAGTGCCACTTTCATTTTATACTCGCTGGCTTTACCATGTCGCGTCATACGTTTTACCAATGGCTTTCCGTAGGTATAGAAATGCCATGGGCCGACACCAAATTTTTCATAAAAATTCCGCGTTGCCTCCTCAATATTGGGCACAATAATGCAGATCTGGGCTATCTCTTTAATTGGAAATTGTTTCATTGCGATGAGTTATAAGTGTGCTAATTTTTCGGCATCATCCAGCAGTAAAACCCAGTCGTTGTCAAAACCCGATGTGGGCGGAGTAAATATTTGAAAACCAGTATTGGGATATTCACCAGCCGGCTTAGTTTTACCCTCACGGGGATTAAACCAGGTTGCTATCACTTTTGTACCTGTTATTTTGTTCATTACAACCGCTACTGGCTGGCCTACCGATAAAAAAGCTATCAGAAACGAGCCATCGTTGGCAATAGCAGCCCTGATGTGGGTGCTGTCTTTCGGATTATTACCATATATGGCAGACTGGTCGGGGATTAATTTTGAGAAAATTCTGGATTCGAAAAGTTTTCTCACATGGCGCATATCATCAGCACCAGGGCGGTCCATAGATTCGCGCCAATCGAAGAGGCAAGGTATGGCTATATCGCCACCTCTTTTAAACATCTGCCAGATGGCATTATTACCATAAGTATAGCCGGCTGCTCCCGATAAAATATTCCAGTAAGCATGTATACGAACATCATAGGCAGTAAAATACCCCTTATTAAAATATGACTTTTCTTTTATCAGCTTGTTTTCATCGAGTACAGAAGCTGGTACCCTAAGCTGATCGGACCAATTGCAATATTCCCAGAATTTCAGAGGTATGTCTTCGTACGCTGGCTCACCATCAACGAAAGGTTTTGCAGGGTGCAGCATATAATCATGTTCGGCAAATTCGTAAACCTTATTGAAATGGTTTGCATGTCCGCTTTGATACATATTAAAATCGAACCAGTGCTCGTTGTGGAACCATTCACTCGAAGATTTTTCGCCCCGGGGGTGCATAGAAATGAGATGGTTGCCACCATCGCCCGAACGGAGGCCTTCAGCCATAGCTTTCCAGATATTAAAAACAGTATCGTTATGAACATTACGGTCGCCCCCTAATACCCATATTACGGGTTTATCTTTGTATCGTTTGCCTAAAAACTCCCCATATTTCCGGGCATTTTCGACATTAAAAACAACAGGTCCGGCAGCCATATTTTCGTTTGGAACTTTATCGCCCCAGGTGGGCAGCATTCCGATGAACAGACCAAGTTCTCCGGCCTTATCTACAATATTGTCAACATGCTCAAAATATTTTTCGTTAGGCTTTTCGGGATTAAGGTCTATAAAAGGCACTTCGCCGTATGCATTCGGAGTTCTTAGCCCATCATTTTCGGCTAAAACCACAGCCTGTATTACTGTGAATCCCTTTTCGGCACGGTTGGAAAGATATTCGGCAGCTTCTTCCCGTTTAAGCTTGTGAAACAGTTCCCACGCCGTGCAGCCAAGATAAAGAAAAGGTCGGCCATTTCCATACTCAAGAAAACGACCGTTATCACTTACTTTCAAATGGTTGTGTTTATCCGCCCCCTTCTCCTGACAAGATGCTGCAAAAAAGGCAACAGAGATAATTAAAATTGTTAACTGATTCATATAAAACATATTTAAGTTATGGTACAAATACTACTTTCCTTGCTTTACCTTCGAGCGCCAGCTTAGTGCCTTCAACAAAATCTGTTAGTGGCATTACATGTGAAATGAATTTTTCAGCCGACACTTTCCCTGACGCTACCAAATCCATGGCAATGCGGTTGTGCTTAGGGGCGAAAATGGTTGTACCGATGAGTTGCAGCGCATTGTAATGCACCAGGTTCATATCGATGCCTGGTCTCGATTTGTCTTTCGGAAGCCCCCCGAAAAGCAATACCCTGCCACCTTTTTTAGCCATTTCAACTGCTTGTATTTGTGTTTCGGGAACAGGGTTGGCGGTTATCACCACATCGGCCCCATAGCCTTTTGTTATTTCACGCACTTTTTCTACCAAATCTGTTTTTGAAGAATTGATAAGAAAATCAGGGTTGTACGATTTCATCAATTCAAGACGGTTTTCATCAATATCGGCTACAATTACAATCTTAGCTCCCCTTGCCTTTGACAGCTCCAAATGGAATGTACCAATGGGACCGGCTCCAATAATCACCACTGTGTCTCCCAAGCCAATATTACCTTTTTCGTGGGCATTTACTACCGATGATAATGGCTCCACAATGGTTGCATGAACGGGAGAAACTCCCTCAGGAATTTGCTGTATCGTTCCCCTTTGCAAAGCCTCCTGCGGAATGGCCATGTATTCGGCAAAACCACCCTGCCAGGACTGGGCAAGTTCTTTGTAGTTATTGCACAATTCAAACATGCCGTTCTGGCAGAAATCGCATTTTCCGCAATATACCACCGGAGCAATGGCAAGCTTATCGCCTGTTTGCCAGCGCTCGTCATACCCTTTTCCCAATTCGATCACTTCGCCGCTTACTTCGTGGCCGACAATGAATGGTAATTTCACCCGGTGATGCCCCATGCGTAAAGTGCGCAAGTCGCCACCACAGAGCCCCACTGCCAAAACCTTCACCAACATTCCCCCATCTGGACAGGATGGCTTTTCAACCTCATATACCCCGTAATCACCCGGAGCATTTATAATAACTGCTTTCATAGTGCCTGCGTTTTAACAGATTGATGCAGCAGCGCATTCTGCTCCTGACGGAGTTTGTAAATCAGGGTGCTTTGATCCGGACTGAAATTATGCCCGGTAATCAACGTGCCTTTTGGAATATCAACCAGGGCAGTCCCATTTTCTGCGATTCCCAGCGGGATTGCATTCAACTGCCGCGCTTCCTTATAGTTGTATATTTTACCAAATATGTCGGCACTGCCAATGCCTTTCACCCTTTCGCCCGCTTTTATGTTGCGCTTGGCAATGGTGCATACTTCGGCATTCATGTTTTCGGTAGTAACTGTAACTTCGTTCAGCAGAACTGCTTCGGCAATTGATTGCGGCGTTTCGAGGTCGCACAAATGATAAGGCCGGAAAAGCAGGTAATACGGACCTTCGGCATGGGTAATGAATTTCATGTCCTTCCGGATGCGCTTGTCGGCAGTATAGGCTATCAGAAAAATGCCCGGGGCAATTTTACCGGTACTGAAATCGACCGTTCCCCGAAGGTTGAAAATACCTCCGTCCTCTTTGGGTTTGAAAACATGAATCAGCTCGTCGAGTTCCACTTTGGGACCATGCATTCCCGGCACATCAGGTAAAAGACCTGTAGCATTCGATACCGCAGCCATTTCCACCATGGTTTTTGTACCATCTTTGAACGAAGCCAGAATTTTGGGGTTCATATCTTTCGAAAGAGCTTCTTCGTGGCACGATTCGGGCGTGGCATCGAAATCGATCACGTTGTTTTTTCCTTTACCGATGCAGGCCACTTCAAAGCCCATGAGTAATGCCTGTTCCCACATCATTTTGCATACCCCGGGTTCGTCGCCCGAGGCAACGGTATACAGGGAATTGTTGGCGCGGGCTTTCCGATTGAGCAGGTAGCCGATGGTAACATCGGTTTCGACATTGAGCATGATTATTGGTTTGTGTTTTTCGATGGAAGTGAGCGCAACCTTTGCACCCGTATCGATATGTCCGGTAACTTCCACATTGGCCTCAATCTTTTCGAGGTCGGTCATCAGCAAAGCATCGGAAGTGACAATATATTTGCCCTTTTTAAGTGCATCATTTGCTATGCTTATATTGTTTGTTTCAACAATATCGTGTTTACTCACGTTCATATCGAGCAGGGTAGCTATGGCTAATTCGGGCTTAATGTCAGCAATGGCCCGCACCTGCATACCCTTAATGTTGTTGAGGGTATGGGCAAGTCCCGATCCCATTTGCCCGCAACCAATAATTCCAACTGCAATCGGGTTATTGGCAGCCATCCGCTGCTCCAGCTTTTTAATTAACTCCATGAACAAATATTTTATATATGATTTTGTTTGTTTCTGAGATCAGCCAGTTTTGTGAAATCGCTTTTAAGGTTGTTGTAAACGGATTTGTACAAATTGAAGTATTCCATATACAGCCGGTGTGCTTCGGCATCAGGGTCCATCAGATCAATGTATTCAGTCCATTGCCTGGCAACTGAAAAATCTTTGAAAATACCTGTTGCCACGCCAGCCAGGATGGCGTCGCCATAGGGCGCTCCCGTCCTGCGCTTTACCAAAGCCGTGGGCACATTAAATACATCGGTAATAATTCTGCGCCACAGTATACTTTTAGCCCCACCTTCGTTCAGCACAATGGGAGGAGTTATTTTTTTACCCGAATCGCGGAGGATTTTAAAAGAATCGTACAGTGCAAAAGCCACTGATTCCATCATGGCACGCACCACATGGCCACGGGTATGATTGAGCGAAAGACCCAGAATAACGCCGCGTGCATTGATATCCCAAATAGGTGTACGCTCACCCATTAAAAAAGGAAGTACCACCAGCCCCTCAGCCCCAGGAGGTATCTTTTCAGCCTCCTTGTTTATATTGTCGTAAGTATCATAGCCGTTTTCCTTTTCCAAGGCCAATTCAGCTTTGTAAAAGTTGTCGCGCATGTAACGGATGAGCTGTCCGCCTGTAGTGGTGGTTGGGACAATTATATAAGTATTTTTCGAATCGATGGTATAGGCAAAGTTGATCATTGTGTCGGGGAAGTTGGTGTCTTTGGTAAGAATTCCAAAGTTGCCGCAAGTACCCAGGTTCATTTGCATGTTACCTTCTTCAGTGAGGCCCGCCCCCATCCAACCCGCGTTGCAGTCGACCTGCCCGGCCGCTACAGGTATCCCGGGAACCAACCCAGCCAAATGGGCAGCTTCGGGTGTAACACGCCCTATTATATCCTCGCAGCAGAAAAGCTCGGGAAAGAATGTAACCGGGATGTCTGTTTTTTGCAGAATGCCGGTATCGAATTTCCTTTCGGTAAGGTTATAGGCAACTCCATAAAAACCAGCCCCCGAATAATGCCCGGAAAATATCCCAGTTAACTTGTAATTAATAAACCCCTCAACCGTAAGCACTTTATGGATGCGGGCAAATATGTCGGGACGGTTTTCCTTTTCCCACATCAGGTTTACAATTACTGGATGATCTTCGAGCCTGTTTTTCGAAATCGCAAAAATTTTGTCATCTCCAATATTTTCTTTCAGCCAGGCTACCTGCTTCACTGCACGCTTATCCATCAGGTTATAGGCATTGGCAACGGGAGTACCGGTTTCGTCTACCATTACAATACAAGGCATGGCCGATGAAGCGGCAATACCCCCGATATGGGCAGGGTTTATCCCGGCGTTGGCTACAGCTTTTCGAATCAGCCGGCATGCCACATCCCAGTAGTTATGAGCATTGTGTTCGCTCCAACCAGGTTGTTCGTTCAAAATGGGGTATTCCTCAAACGTATACGAAAGCTCCTGTCCGGTTGTGTTGATGATGGAGCATTTTGCCCCTCCGGTACCAAAGTCAATGCCTAAAAGGTAGAGTTCCATGTGCAATTAAATAATAAGATTTCAAAAGGCCGAAATAGTTGTAATTAAGTCTACTTTGACAGATTCAATGAAAAATCAACCTGATTACCCCTGACCCTAAAGGGAGCAGTTTGATTTTTCAACTTTTCACCCTTTAGGGATGGGGTAGTAAAAGTTGAAAAATCTAATTTGTAGAAGTAGAATTAAATATTCGTTGTAAATTTATATCGCATAACAACTGAAATCTACCCTAAAAATGTAAAATACATGCCATTTTCCGACATTTTACGAACTTATGATTCTAACCGGCCTGAACTTTTGCCATATGGACTGGAGTGTGACAAATGGAAACCTGTATTAATGGTTAAACCCGACAGGCACAATGAAATAGAGATAAATTATGTAATAAACGGTTCACTCACCTATTTTCTGAAGGATAAAAAGATGAAGGTAGAAGCAAACCAAATAGCCATCTTCTGGGCGCTCTTTCCTCATCAGATTATCAATTTTGATGGCGATTGTTCGTATTTCACCGTAACCATTCCCTTTAAGAGGTTTATGCAATTTGAATGGCCTGCTTTTTTCGTTAACAGCATTGTGGCCGGACAAGTATTTTTACACCCGGGAATAAGCGAAATCTTTGAAATCACCAACTTTGAAAGATGGTATTCGGATCTTCGGAAGAAAGAAAGCGAACCTGAGAAAATTGCACTGCTCGAGATTTATGCCAAAATATACAGGATTGCCCATACGGTGTCATCCTATCCAAATATGGCAATAGCGAATAATTGCCCAAGTGATTTAAACCTGGTTGAAAAAATGGCGGTATTTATTGCCTCAAATTACTTTCGTAATATTCGCATCTCGGACATATCGCAATCTGTTGGATTGCATCCCGATTACGCCAACAGGCTATTTAAGAAAAGTTTTGGCCAGACAATGAAGGATTTTCTTACCGAGCAGCGGATTATGCACGCACAGCGTCTGCTTCTAAGTACAAACGATAAAGTGATTGAAATTGCACTTGCATCAGGATTTAACTCTCTGAGCCGTTTCAATGCTTCATTTTTAGCTTCGTGCAAAACTACTCCAAAAGAGTATAGAAAATCGTTTGGGGTTGTGTAGCAAACCTTAGTTCTTTTATGAATTAATAGCACATGTCGCAAAGTCGTGCATCAGCTTTGATGTAGTAGTTTGAAGTTATCCAGTGAATAGCCCCTTTTACTTTTCATCCATTGGTCGAATTGCAGCCTTTTAAAATACACCATACAAATTTAATTCTTGATGAATCAATATTTGCAGGCATAGTTCAGTATTTTGGCATAACTTACGCTCTGGAATAAGCGGCAACCGATTTTCAAAACCGGTAGCAATATAATGGAATAACGTTTATACCATTAATTTACTTCTTAGAATACTTCCTCCCAACTTTTGCCGAATGCTCCCTAATACCTCATTGAATAATCTTCCATTCAAAATCTAAAACAAGTTTTTGTTTTTTTCAAGTAAACTTTCGTCCCATTCTTGTTTAATAACCCAATTTTCCAATCCACTATTTTTTTTTCTTTTTTTATCTGGCAATTTCCCAGTAATATTGCACCTTGTAAAGGAGGAAATATGCAATTGAAACAAGATTTACATATTCATACTATTTTTTCGACAGGAGACGGAGCTGTGGTTCCCCAACAAACCGTTGAATTGATTGCTGCAATAAATCATGCTGAAATAATTGGGATCAGTGATCATTTCGACTATTTAACAGGTGATATATTTTATACCTACGAAAAATCGGTACGGAGTTTTGGATTCCAACTTGGAACAGAAGTAGATGGTTATAATTGGGTTGATGATGCTATCCAGTACTCTTTTGATTATTATATTTACCATTGCCATAACACGGAAGCTGATTACAAAGGTGCTGAAAAACTACTTTCCACAGGTAAACCAGTAATTATTGCACATCCTCAGGCGCTTGATACTGATTTATCGCGGGTTTCTCCAAAATGCCTCATTGAAATAAACAACCGCTATGTGACCCGCCATAATTGGCGGAAATATTATACGCCTTTCCTTGATCAATTCAAATTTATCTTGAGTTCTGATTCTCACCAGCCCCATTGGCTAAACCATGTGGTGGCTGAATATGCTGCCAGAGAGCTGGGTGTAGAAAATACCATCATCTTCTAAATCAAGTGCCTTGAATTCTTATCGGCTAGAACTAAAATCAGCTTTTCTTTGCTTGCATTTCCCGGTTTCAATTGCTTACTAAATTTTAATAAAAAATACATCACTGGAATTATATTCAAAATTCTACAAAACTTCATAAAGGAAATTAGATTTGATGCTTACTCATTGAAAAAAAATTAGTAAATTAAACTTAATTCTATGGATTATGAAAAGCAAGAAACAAGATAACCCAAACGGGAAGAAAACCATAATGATTGTGGATGATGAAGAAGCAATCCGAATGTTAATTACTTCTTTTCTCGAAAAAGATTATAATATTATTGACTTGAACGATGGCCATGAGGCCCTGGTCTATTTAAGTAAAAATAATTTACCTGACATGATCCTTCTTGACATGGAGATGCCCCATGTAAACGGGCGGGTTTTTGTTCGCAAATTTAAAAATGGAGGGATAAAAAATAACAATGTTCCAATTATTTTTATCTCATCCGTTCAGAGCAAGTCAATTATACAAAGTATGCTTAACTTAGGAGTGGCCGACTATATTGTAAAACCATTCAATCCCGAAGAATTAGTTGCCAAAATTAATGCAATTTTAACCTGAAAATTTTGGAGACATTTTTAGAAGCATCAAAGCTGGGTCGGAATTAAAATGCACCCAGAAGATAATCCTTTTTCAATTCTTGCTTCACAATATCAACAAACGACTGTAAAAAAAGCACGGATTACAATTCTGCGCTACAAGAACTGTACAACACAATAATCCCAATATGCAATTTATCGCGCTGTACAGCCTCATTTGCTTTCAAAACCAGAACTATTTCCTTACCGTATTTACGGCTTCATCTACCGCTTCCAATAACGGTTTATTTGAAAGTTCGCTGTTGGTGGCATTTTTCATCCAGGCATCAGGGGTAATGCGGCCTGCTGCATATATCCTCATAATTTCACTGGCAAGGTTTTTCCCTTCCAACTGCTTTTCGAGCTGATACTGAACCAGGTGCCCGATAGGATAGGCAGATAGGTATAAAGGATTATCAATCATATGCGAATAGATAGCCAAAATTGGCTGATCCTTTACTCCAAAAACTTCAGCAAAATACTTGTTCCAAACTTCCAGGGAAATTTGAACTACCGCATCTTTCAATTCTGATTTAGTGGCATTCGGATGGGCATACAGCCATTTCCATACATTCATATCTACCAGCGATACGCCCATAATCTCGTAACATCCCCAGAAAATATCGAGGGCCATCATCGATTTATGCAACGGATCGGTATTCTTTATCCCCAATACTTCCAAATCGCGCTCCTGAAAAACAAAAGCCAATGCTTCGGTAAAGGCAGTGTTGGGAACTCCGTTTAACATATACTGATCAATATCATATAAGGTAATTGTTTGCTCTACACAATGTCCCAGCTCGTGCATGGCAATATTAAAACCTTTGTAATCCATTCCACCTTCCGAAACACGGGTGCGGAGGCGGGCTTTATCGCCGCGCATTTGCGCACCCCAGGCATGACCAGAACCACGAGCGGCATCTACCTGTATTTTTGAACCGATGTAAGCTGCCTTTTCCGATGAAAAGCCAAGTTTCGTTAATATCTGCGGAATCCGTTTTTCGAATTCGGCAGCATCGGTAAAATCAACCTTTACCTTTTTGTTCAGATCATCTTCCCGAATACCGCTTCTGCTTTTAAATCCATCATACCAAATGTCGAATGGTTGAATCTTTCTCCCTAAGCGACTTTCAATTAAAGCTGCTACTTTTTTTACCTGTGGCGAACTCACCAGTTCAATAAATAGTTTTTCGACTTCCGGTTGAGGGATTTCCATTTCAGAATTGAACTTTGCCTCAATATAAGTAGGAAAGAAAGGATTATACGTGTCCATTTCTTTCAATGCCTTAAAGTTCGATAGTAAGGTTTCGTACCGAATATTATCCTCCGGCATAAATTTCACTTCCTTACCTGCTTCAAACACTTTATTCTCAAAAGGATTCCAGGTAAATTTATCCGAATTAATTACTTCTGAAGGAATTTCCTGCATAATAATCCTTCTCATAACCTCATAAATCATTTGCTGCTTGGCCAATCCATCTTTTTCGGCATAATTCGATTTCAATTCATCCCGGAGTCCCCAGTGACTAATGAGTTTTAGCTCTTTCGGAAACATAGCCGAATCGGATTTTCCATCGGTTAGGTTACCCATATAAATATTGTAATCAGAGATATACGAATCGGCTTTGGTAACAATATCGCCATACTTTAATAAAAGTTGCGAAGGTATGCGCGAAGTAATAAGGTCGCCTAAGCGGGCATACCCCCAATTTTTCCGGTTCCAGTTTCCTTCTAATTTGAGCTTATCGTTAAGGCTGTAATATTTATAATTTAAAAGAATATAAAAAGCAAGTTTGTTTTGAAAGAAATCTTCCTCGAGGTGGCTCGAAGGCTCATAACCGCCAAACATATTGTCGACTGCGGTAATCTCACCCATGTTCATGTGAAGCGGTTCTTTCAGAAAAACCGACATTTTATTGAAATTACCATACAATATTTCAAGGTTACGTGCGATCTTGGAATAGGCGGTATCAAGTTCATCAGAGGTAGAAACAAAGTTTTCGATACAAAAATCCTTAAATTCTTCTGGAGTGCCATCCTCCTTTTTCCAAAAGTAGGCAGTTTGTTCTACGCCGGTTTCAATACGGGCTTTTTCAACCTGAGGGTACATTTTAACAAGGGTGTCTACCACCAATTGCCTTATGGTTGCTGTAATATTTGTCATAGCTGTGGGTGTTTCTTTCTCGTTTTGAACGTTGCAGGCAGAAAAAATAAAAAGAACAAAAATAACTACAAACGACCATTTTAAATGCGAAGCTTTGTTCATAATAAAATTAGTTTTTAAAGGTTATATAGGATAGTTCTGATGTAAAGAAAGTACATGTTTGAAACATTTTGCTTTATCTGAAGTTTAATAATTTTAATTATTCACAAAGTATGATGTTTTCGAAGGTTGTTACAAATTTTAAAATGTGTTTCGCATCATCTTTCTATCTTTGTCAACTCTAAATCTAAAATGTATGTCAAGATATAAATGGTTACTGGCTCTCCTGTTTTTCTCTGTTGTATTGACCTCGTGTACATCGCTTAAAGAAATTGAAATCAGTCAGTTTAGAAATTTCGAAATTGTTGAATTTAAGGACAATGCGCTAACGCTTAGGGCTGACATCGAAATTGATAATCCCAATCCTTTGCGGATGAAGATAACCGATGCGAAGTTTGACTTAATGATGAACGATAAAAAAATAGGCCATCTTTCGCAGATGGACAATATTACACTGTTGGCCAGAACTAAAAAGGAGTATCCTGTTACTGCAAAATTTGAAATTACAAGTTTGAAAAATGGACTTTTATCGCTAATGCAAATTGTGAATCGTCGCGACTCCCGGGTTTCGGTATCGGGATCTGTTGCCGGAAGAACTTTTCTGTACCGGAAGACATTCGAATTCAAGGACATAAAATTATACCAATAAAAATAATTAGAATACGAATAAAAAATGTTTAAATTTGTCCCGATTTTTCATTCATATCTAATTGAAATGAAGCACTTTATAAGTATTGTAATTTTATTTGCCCTATTCCCTTTACTTTCGATAGCCCAATCGGGGACTACTTATCCAAAACCCGCCATTTTAAAAAGTCTTCAAACTGTCAGTCCCGGCGAGGGAAGAGTAGAAATTGTTCAGGATAGTAGAATTGACGACTTGTTGGCAAGGCATTTGGAAATAAACCGGCGGAACGATGGTATTATTGGTTACCGTATTTTAATTTTCAAAGAAAATAATCAAAACTCTAAAAAAGCTGCTTTTGACGCGAAAGCCCAGTTTTTAAGAAATTTCCCGGGAGTTGAAGTATATTATTTTTACGAACAACCCGAATCGAAATTATTCGTGGGTGATTTCCGGACAAAATCGGAAGCCACTAAGTTGAAACTGGAAATCGAAAAGTTTTTTCCAAAATCAATAATTTTAGAAACCAGAATAAATTTTCCCAAACTAGATAAATAAAGCGGATAACAATGACGGATCAGTTGGAGCACGATTGTGGAATTGCCCTTGTTAGGTTATTAAAACCACTCGAATATTACCAATTAAAATACGGAACCTGGCAATATGGGCTTCAAAAGCTTTACCTGATAATGGAAAAAGAACGTAACCGTGGCCAGGATGGAACCGGGGTTATGTGTGTGAAACTCGACATGGAACCTGGAAATGAGTTTATCTATCGAAACCGGTCAATCGAAGAAAATTCCATTGGTGTTGTTTTTAAAAAGATTTACAATCATTTTGAAGAAGTAAAGAAAAGCAACCCCGACTTATTGGATAATGCCCACTGGGCAAAACAAGAACTCGACTTTGCCGGGGAATTATATTTGGGACATCTTCGCTATGGTACTTTTGGCAATAATACTGTTGACAAAGTTCACCCGGTGCTTCGGCGTAATAACTGGCGCACCCGTAACCTGGCCCTTGCCGGAAACTTCAACCTGACTAATGTTGATGAGCTTTTTAATATTCTTGTAAACCTGGGGCAATTTCCCCGGGGATATTCTGACACTGTAACTGTTCTCGAAAATGTAGGCCATTTTCTTGACCGCGAAAATCAACGCCTGTTCGAACATTACAAACAATTTGGGAACGATAATGTAAAAATAACCAATCTTATTGGCGAAAACATGAATGTTGGCTCCATATTGCGCGAAGCCAGCAAACGTTGGGACGGTGGCTATGCAATTGCCGGAATTATCGGACATGGAGATGCCTTTGTAATGCGCGATCCCTGGGGAATTCGCCCAGCTTTTTATTATCACGACGATGAAGTGGCAGTTATTGCCTCCGAACGTCCTGTAATACAAACTGCTTTTAACTTAAAAACCGATCAGGTTAAAGAAATCAAGCCCGGAAGTGCCATTATAGTTCGCAAAAACGGACAGGTATCCGAAGAGATCGTTCGGGAACCATTCGAACGAAAGTCGTGCTCATTCGAACGGATCTATTTCTCCCGCGGCAGCGATCGTGATATTAATATTGAGCGTCGTAAACTAGGCGAACTCCTTATTCCCGAAATTCTTAAAGCCGTTGATTTCGATCTGGAACATACGGTATTCTCCTATATCCCCAATACTGCCGAAACCGCCTTTTATGGCATGATTCGCGGCATTGAAGATTACTTATCGGATAAAAAGAAAAAAGCAATATTAGCTGCCGGTCCAAATATTACTCCTGAGTTGCTCGACAAAATAATGGATGAGCAGTTTCGGGTAGAAAAGGTTGCCATTAAAGATGTTAAGCTCCGTACTTTTATTACACAGGATAAAGGCCGGTCGAACATGGTGGGGCATGTTTACGATGTTACCTATGGTTCTATCCGTCCTGGAGTTGATAACCTTGTAATTATTGACGATTCGATTGTTCGGGGCACTACCTTAAAAAAGAGCATTATTAAGATCCTCGACCGCCTCGAACCTAAAAAAATTGTGGTAGTCTCGTCGTCACCACAGATTTGTTACCCCGACTGCTATGGAATAGATATGGCTAAACTAGGCGATTTTGTAGCCTTTCAGGCAGCAATTGCTTTATTGAAGGAAACCGGAAAATCGTCGGTAATTAATGAAGTTTACAAGAAGTGTAAGGAACAACAATATACCCCAAAAGAATTTACCGAAAACCACGTAAAAGCTATATATAGCCCCTTTACTCCGAATGATATTTCGAAGAAAATTTCTCAAATGTTGCGTACTTCCGAAACAAAAGCTGAATTGGAAATATTATATCAAACAGTGGAGAATTTGCATATAGCTTGTCCAAATGATAAAGGTGACTGGTATTTTACCGGCGACTATCCAACCCCCGGTGGGAACAAGGTGGCAAACAATGCATTTATTAATTATGTCGAGGGAAACGATAAACGGGCTTACTAATAAATTTTTAGAAAGTAGTTTCGAAATCCTAGTCCAATAGGAATGGTTTTGAGAAGATTTATGTTGAATAAATCCTTATCAATGTCATTTAGTTAAGAAGCAGGCTTCGACTCAGCCTGACAAACTGGTATTAGTGTCACACTGAGTCGAAGTGTTGATTAATTATTCAATCCTAAACTAAACGACATAAAATCTTAAATTCTTATTGCATATCAGACTTACTAATTTTTTAATAATTCCTTAATCTCAAAAAGGAAAGTCATTGCTATATTTGTTTTCTTCAAAACTAAACCCCATGACGACTAAAATTCTTTATCTGTTTTCTATACTTCTATTATCATTGAATGGAAGTCCTATTAATGCTCAACAAGAAAAACAGGTTAAAAATGTAATTATACTGATTCCCGATGGAACCAGCTCCAGCATCCTTTCGTTAAGCCGATGGTATAAATATGGAATTTGTCCGGAAGATGAGTGCTGGCTAAACATTGATCCTTATATCTCCGGATTTGTTAAAACCCACTCTTCCGATGCCCCGACCGGAGATTCCGCTCCTACAGGAAGTACCTATGCAACGGGACATTTGTCGCATACCGGGTTTATTGCTACCTATCCTCCATCAGCAGGAAAAGCAAAAGATTTGGTAAATATCGATCCAACCATGGCGTACCAACCCTTATTCACTATCTTGGAAGCTGCCAAACTGGATCAAAAATCTACCGGGTTGGTAGTAACCTGCCAGTTTCCGCATGCAACTCCGGCTGCTTTTTCATCTCACACTCCATACCGCGATAAATATTACAACATAGCCAAGCAAATGGTTTATAATAACCTAAATGTTGTTTTTGGAGGCGGCACCAAATATCTTTCTCCTTTAAAGCGCGACGATAAAGAGGATTTAGTGGCGGTGTTGAAAAGCAAAAATTACAACTATGTTACCACAAAAAAGGATTTTAACAGGCTCTCTTCTTCCGACAGCCTTGTATGGGGACTTTTTGCAGACGATGCCTTACCAAACGACCTGGATACAAACAAAGATTCTATCCCATCCATTTCAGAAATGACAGATAAAGCCATTCAGATTCTTTCGCAGAATAAAAAAGGCTTTTTTCTGATGGTCGAAGGAAGTAAAGTTGACTGGTCTGCCCACAATAATGATCCGGTAGGTATGGTTACTGAATTTCTGGCCTTTGACGAAGCCGTGAAAGTTGCTATTGATTTTGCCAAAAAGGATGGAAATACCGCGGTAGTTATCTGTCCCGACCATGGAAACAGTGGAATGAGTATTGGAAATGCACGAATGGCATCGGGATACGATACCGTTACCGTTGCAAGTCTGGTGAAGCCTTTGCGCGATTGCAAACTTACTGCCGACGGTTTAGCCTCCCTTATTAAGCCATTGACGGGCGATACGGATATTTTAAAAGCCTTTAAGGAAAATACAAATATTACCCTCAATCCACAAGAACTGGAAACCATTAAAACTGCCATGAAAGCCGGCGGACTTTCCCGTGCTATAGCAAAAATAATTACGTCGCGCACTTACATTGGATTTACAACCAACGGCCATACTGCCGAAGATGTATTACTAGCGAATTATCATCCTCATAATTACAGACTGGGCGGGGTAGTGCAAAACTCGACCGTAAATGCTTACATGCGCGAGATTTCGGGAAACAAAAATCTTGATTCTCTGACAAGGGAAAAATATTGCATCGACTCTGTTGCTTTAAAAGGACTATTTTGGGAAATACAGGATCGTTATACCGGTACCGCATTAGATTCGTCGCATTATGGAACGCTTATTATTAAAAAAGATAAAAAGTCCAGAAAAAGGGTCGAAATAAAAGCTTACACCGACTATATCACATTGTTTGACGGTAAGAATGAGGTTAAAAAAATGGCTCTTAATGGACTAGCCATAAATACTTACCTGCAAGAACCCAAAAATAAAAAGAAGCTTACACTAAACCGTTTTTATATTCCAAAATCCACAGGAAAGCTTGTGGAAGGGTTGCTGTAAACTGGGAGGGATAGAAATTCACGTTGCTTCCCTCGAAATTGGAGGTAGTAAGAAATATTTGAAGACCATAATAACCTTTTGATCCGAACAAAATATCAACCCTGGAGGAAGGGTCAAGAGTGTTCTCAACTTTTAATAGTGTGAGTTATCAGGTTAGCCACTGCTATACGAATTGAATTTTAAAATTTAATTCGTATAGCAGTGGCTATTATTATTCCTGGGTACGACTATTCGTTTTGCTAATAAGAAATTCTTTAAGAGAAATAAATTCACCAACTAAACTTTTTACATATAGTATGTAAGCCCACTCACTATAAGGAGGGTAGAATCACTTATTTACCTATATTTACAATTTACCCCTATTATATAATGACATATCTCAGGTAATTTTTTGTAATTAATGTAAACTACCTATTGATTTTAGCCCCTTTATGTATTATTTTTACAAAATATTTTAGTAAAAATTACACCAATTCATTTTTAATATGCGCAATTACAGAATATATGGTGAAAAGCCTTATAAAGTAGTAGTGGTTCATGGTGGACCTGGCGCACCAGGTAGTCTGGGTTATTTAGCGAAAGTCATTTCAAAGAACCAAAGTGTACTGGAACCCTTTCAAACTGCAAACTCGGTAAATGGGCAAATAGAAGAACTTCATTCGTTTATTACTGACAACTGCTCCGAAGGGAAGGTGAAAATTATAGGCCATTCATGGGGTGCCTGGTTAGCTTATTTGTATGCTGCGGCGCATCCCGAAAAAGTAGAAAAACTAATTCTAATTGCCGCGGGCTCCTTTGATGAGAGATATAATTTCAACCTTACAAAACTCCGTCTTAGCCGACTTTCCGAAGAGGACCGCAACGAAGCCCAGGGAATTATTAACTGGATGAATAAATCAGAAAACCTCGATAATGAAAAATTAAAACGCTTCTGCGATTTAATGGAACGTTCGGATTTATATGATTGCGAAGATGTTGATAATGGAGAAATTGAGTTTCAGCCCACCATATTTCAATCTGTTTGGACCGAAGCCGACCGCTTAAGACGGTTTGGTGACCTGATTCAGTTGGGACGAAAAATTAAATGCCCCGTTCTTGCTATACATGGCAATTACGACACCCATCCTGCAAAAGGGGTGGAAGAGCCTTTGTCCAAAATCATAAAGAAATTCAAATTTGTCAATCTGGATAATTGTGGACATTACCCCTGGAGGGAAAAATTTGCCAAACATACGTTTTTTAATATTCTGGAAACTGAATTAGCGTAACATACCATATAAGCTTAAGCCTACTCCGAAAAGTCTTTTTCCCCCTTTTCGGAGTAAGCTCAGACTTCAAAAATAATACGTTGCTAAGCCAGCCAAAAACGGTTTTACCTTTCTATTTCCTTCTTTTCGGAAATAAGCGAATGTGGCTGATCTGGCTATTTCTCAATCTCCGCAACCAATACTTTGGATCGAAGGTAGAAATGTGGCGTTCCACCTTTTCTTTGTAAATATCGTTTATGGTTACCATAATTGCGGTTTCCTCCACCCCTCCAAAGTGAGGATTAATAGCTGTTCCAAACACCTTCATGGATGGAGAAAGCTCCATATAAGAATTAATAAGCGGAGGGATGATTTCGCCAAGATTTCGTACCGATTTTCTTAAAATATTATAATCTTCTTTGTAATCTTCACCCGAGAAAATGTGTCCCAAAACCTCCCTGTTCATATGTGTTTCCATAGGATAAACAGGAGTTAATAATTCTTCGGTATCGGCAAAATAACGTTCGAGAAAATATAATAAATGATTGCGGGCATCGGTATTATAAGATTTATACATGGTAACCTTGCCAAAGAAATATTTTTTCTCCGGATTTTTTACAATGATGGCTCCCAGTCCATCCCAAAGATTATCCAGTGCAAAAATACCTTTCCTTATTTTTCCGGTTGATTGGTACAGGGGCTGTACAAACGAGCGACCAAGTTCTATTAAATGCGGAAGATATACTTTTTTAAAGTCTTCGGTAAAATTAAATAATTCGGCAGTGGAGAGCAGAACGTTTCCCTGCTGATCTAAGGTATTTTCATCACAAATTTTAAACCGGTACCCGCCCAAAATCTGGTTCGCATCCGGGTCCCAAACAATAAGTTGCTGGTAACATCCTTCTCCAAAATCGAAATGATCAACATCCATTTCTTCACCAATCCCTCCACCAGCATGCCGAAAGGCTTCTTCGCGCAATCTCCCAACCTCTTGCATCAGTTTTGGACAATCGTCACCGGAGAAAATATAAAGTTCGTTTCCTCCGTTATTCGTTTTCCGCACAAATTTATCCTCTGATAGCTCCTTCAAAATTTCCTCTCTGGGAATTGGCGGAAGTAAATCTTTCATATCCTTTTTTTTTAGAAATCCAAAATTAACGAAAAATAGCGATGAGTCAAAACCGATATTGAATTGTTTCCCTATTCTTACAAGCTTTTCTTCGCATTCAGGATATAAAATCACTTTGGAGGAATATCATACACGCATTTGCGAACATAACTGGCCCACTCTTTTTTATCCCCTCCCTTACTAAACTGAGTATAAGAGATTGGTTTTCCGAAAGTAAGCTCAATCTTTTTAGTTCGTTGCTTAAAAAGCTCATTTACCAAAAAAAACATTTCAATATTAACCTTTATGCCTAACCATTTCCGCAGGTTTGCCAAATTATAAAAGAAATTTGAATTGCGGGCTTCAAAATAAAATGGCACAACATCACGCTTATATTCAATGGCTTTCTGGATAAAATTTCGGTGCCATTCCAGGTCGATAATTTTACCCTTAATTTTTCGGGAACATAATCCTGCCGGAAAATAAAGAATTTGAGCATCCGAACTGTATGCTTCTTCAATTTTGCGTGCATAATCGGCAGTTTGCCTGCCATGTTTATTTACTGGGATAAAAATATCATCCATGCTTCTGATATTCAGAAGCAGATCGTTCACAATAAACTTCACATTGGGGAATTTTTTCCCCACGGCGCTTATAAGTACCAGTCCGTCTAAGCCTCCTAACGGATGGTTTCCGGCAAAAATAAATCTTCCATGCGGCGGAATGTTCACATATCCCTTAACAACATAACTGGCTCCAAGATCCTTCAACCCTTCATTCACATAATCGAGGTTGTATAGGCCCTTTAACTTGTAAATAACAGCATTTAGTTCATCCTGATGTATGATTCTTTTTATATAATTCAGCACAAAACGCGGAAGCAATTTTAAGAGTTTGGGATTCTTATTGCGAATAACAGAATCTAAATCAATCCGTAAGTCTTGTTCATTCGTGTTTTCCATTGGTAAGGCATTATTTATTACAACAAAAGAACAAAATAAACTATTCAGTTCAAAAAGTTATCAACAAAGTGGTAAATAATGGAGAAAAGTGGTATAAAGTGGTGAATTTTTTACATAATTTTACGGCTACATTAACTAGTTAAGAATGACATCGTTTATAGGGGATTATGCATGCAAGGTCGACCCAAAAGGCCGAATCATGTTGCCTCAGGGATTTATAAAACAAATGCCTGAAGTAGCCCGTGATAAATTTGTCATAAAAAAAGACATTTTCGAGAAATGTTTGGTACTGTATACAAAGGATGAATGGCATCGTCAAATCGAAATTATTGCTAAAAACACCAACCGATATTTTAACCAGGAACACCGGATGTTTATCCGCGAATTCTCCAAAGATACTGCAGAAATTGAACTTGATGCAAATAACCGGCTGTTAATTCCTGCACGACTTCTCAAGTTAGCAGATATTGATAAAGATGTAATAGTGGCTGGGCAATTGGGGCAAATAGAAATTTGGTCGAAAGAACTTTACGAACAAACAGGAAGCCAAATTGAAGATTTTGGAGAACTGGCAACTAAAATTCTTGGCGGAAACCTTCAAAACCCTGATGCACCATGACCTATCACACACCGGTATTGCTACGTGAAAGTATTGAAGGACTAAACATTAAACCCGACGGCATTTACGTAGACGTCACCTTTGGGGGAGGCGGCCACTCGCGCGAAATTTTATCGCATTTAACTACCGGCAAGCTTTTAGCCTTCGATCAGGATGCAGATGCTGAGAAAAATATTATTGATAACGAACGATTTATATTTTGCCATAGTAATTTTCGTTTTTTGAGAAATTTTTTAAAATATAACAAAATACCTCAGATTGATGGTTTATTAGCCGATTTGGGAGTTTCGTCGCATCACTTCGATGAGGTATCGCGGGGCTTTACTTATCAGTATAACGCCCCGTTGGATATGCGCATGAACCCCAAAGCACCATTGACTGCCGCCGATATTTTAATGAATGCCACCGAAAACGAACTTCGTATTATTTTCCGCGAATATGGCGAAGTGGAAAATGCCGGCAAACTAGTTTATTTAATTGCACTTGCGCGACAAACTGTTAAGCTCGATAACAGCTATGCTTTTATTGAAGCTATTAAGCCTGCTATCCCCCGTAACCAGGAAAACAAATACCTGGCAAAGGTATATCAGGCCTTACGTATCAGAGTAAACAGTGAACTCGAAAGTCTGAAAGCAATGCTGATGCAAACAGTAAACGCAATAAAGCCGGGTGGCCGATTGGTGGTTATAACCTACCACTCCCTGGAGGACCGTATTGTTAAGAATTTTGTCAAAAACGGAATATTCGAAGGAGCAGCAGAGAGCGACTTGTTTGGAAACCGAAAAGTTCCTTTTAAAAGTATTCATAATAAAATTATTATTCCTTCGGAAAAGGAAATTGAAGAAAATAGCAGAGCCAGAAGTGCTAAACTTAGAATTGCAGAACGAATATAAATTTGATTGCATCAATATATAGTTAAGAAATGAAACAGGAGAATGTAGAATTTGTCGACCAGAAAGTTGAAAGCAAAGAGCTGAAAGGCACTTCTTTTCGCGAATTTCTGGATGGCACAGTTTTAACCCGAAAAAATGTGGTGAAACAACTTCCTTTCATCATTTTCCTGAGTTTTATAGGAATTATTTATATAGGAAACCGGTTTCACGCCGAAAAAGTAGTTCGGGATATTACCCGAATACAAACTGAGGTAAAAAATTTACGGGCTGAGGAAATAACTACAGCCTCTGAACTTATGAAACTGAGTAAACAATCGGAAGTAGTTCGATTGGTAAAAGAAAATAACCTGGGATTGGTTGAATCAACAGAACCTCCCGCTAAAATAAAATCGAGAAATTAACCATGTCTATAAAAAAAGACATATTGCTTCGTGTAGGAACTGTATACATTAGCTTGGTGATACTAGCCATTTTTATTATCATTCAGCTCTTTGTGGTGCAATTTATTCAAGGGGGCAAATGGAGAGGATTGGCTAAGGAGCTGAGTTTAAAAGACATTACTATTAGTCCAAACCGCGGGGATATTTTGTCGTACGATGGTCGTTTGCTAGCCAGTTCTGTTCCATTTTACGAAATTCGTATCGACACCCGGGCTAAAGGTCTTACCCAGGAAGTATTTAACAAAAGTATAGATTCATTAAGCCTTTGTCTTTCGAGACTTTTGGGCGACAAATCGCAAGCTGCCTATAAAAACGAAATTAAAAAAGCCCGAAAAGAAAATAAAAGGTACTATTTGTTAAGCCGCAAGGTCGATTATATCCAGTTAAAAAAGCTTCGGACATTTCCGATGTTTCGGTTGGGGCAAAATAAGGGAGGACTTATTGCTGTTCAAAACAACGTTCGGTTTAAACCGCATGGTTCGTTAGCTACCCGAACTATTGGAAATACCAGTAAAAGCGATGTGGGAAATATTGTAGGAATCGAAGGGGCATACGACGATTACCTGGCCGGGAAAGAAGGTATCCGCTTAATGCAGCGCCTTTCAGGTGGTGTATGGATGCCTGTAAACGACCGCAACGAAGTGGAACCCGAGGATGGATATGATATTACCACTACCATTGATGTAAACATTCAGGATGTTGCCGAAAGCGCTCTTCGTAAACAACTTACAAAACATAATGCCCATCACGGGTGTGCTATTCTTATGGAAGTCGAAACCGGCGAAATTAAAGCAATGGCAAGCCTGGAAAAAGACCCGGGTGGTCTTTATTTCGAGCGATATAATTATGCGTTGGGAGAAAGTACTGAACCTGGTTCGACTTTTAAACTGGCATCCATGATTGCACTGCTCGAAGATGGCTACATCAATTTGGAAGATACGGTAGACACCGGCAAAGGCAGCTTTCTTTACAAAGGCAAGAATATTAAAGACACTGAAGATGAGGGCTTAGGGAAAATTACCATGCTCGAAGCGTTTACCCATTCCTCCAATGTGGGAATTTCGAAAAAAATAATCCAATATTATTCCGGACGCGAAAGTCAGTTTATCGACAGGCTTTATCGCATGAAATTAAACCAGAAGCTTGGAATAGAAATTCGCGGAGAAGGAAAACCTGAAATTAAATATCCTGGCGATCGCTTCTGGTCGGGCTGGTCGCTCCCAATGATGTCAATAGGGTATGAGGTGCGCCTCGCCCCCATTCATACCCTTACATTTTATAACGCCGTTGCCAACAATGGCGAAATGGTGAAACCCCGCTTTGTAAAGTCGATTACCTTGCATGGTAATGAAATAAAAACCTTTGAAACGGAAGTGATAAACCCTTCGATTTGTTCTGGCTCCACCTTAAAAAAATTGCGTAAAATGCTTGCAGGGGTGGTAGATTCAGGAACTGCTCATAACTTAAGCGATACCATCCTGCGGATTGCAGGAAAAACTGGCACCGCGCAAATAGCCCGTGGAAAAGCAGGATATGACAAGGTGAGCTATCAGGCATCCTTTGTAGGATATTTTCCTGCCGAAGACCCAAAATACTCCTGCATTGTAGTAGTAAATGCCCCTTCAAACAGCGTTTATTATGGAAATGTGGTCGCAGGTCCTGTTTTTAAAGAAATAGCCGACAAGGTGTATGCATCCAGCTTAAACTGGCACGCGATCGTAAAACCCGAAAGGCACCCTGTGGTAGATATTCCATATTCTAAAACCGGGAAACGCAAAGAACTGGACATTGTTATGGATAAACTCAATATTCCGGTAAATGAAAAAAATGCAGAAACCGATTGGGTAATGACTAACCGAAAAGATAATAAAATTGAATATAGTAACCGAAAAATTATTGAACACCTGGTACCTAACGTGGTAGATATGGGGTTGAAAGATGCCCTTTACCTGCTTGAAAATGCCGGGTTAAGAGTGATAGTAAGAGGACGCGGAAAAGTAGTAAGCCAAAGCATTGCCCCCGGAACGCGGGTGAGGCAGGGAAATACTGTTTATTTGAGCATGAGTATGGGATAAGAGAGTTGTAAGCAGAAAGCTAAAAGAATAAGGCTGTTTACCATAGACTATGGACTATATACTATCGACTAAAAACTATAAACTGAATACAAAAACATAGAATTGAAAACTGCAAACGACATATTAACAGATGTTAAAGTAACAAAGCTCTTAGGGAGTGCTGAGAAAGCATTGTCGGGAATTTGCTTCGACAGTCGGAAGGTAACCGCCGGTTCTGCTTTTGTTGCAACCCGGGGTACGGTTGTCGATGGCCATACCTTTATTGCCTTGGCAATTGAGAAAGGGGCTTCTGTTATTGTTTGCGAAGAATTACCTTCCGAAATCTCCTCCGACGTTACTTATATTTTGGTAGACGACAGCGCCAAAGCTTTGGGACAAATTTGCTCCAACTATTACAACCGTCCTTCGGAAAAGATAAAACTTGTTGGGGTTACCGGCACAAATGGTAAAACTACTACTGCCACGTTGCTTTACCACATGTTTCGCAAACTAGGATATAAAGCAGGTCTTATTTCTACAGTAGTTTATTATGTGGATAATAAGGAAGTAGCTGCAACACATACCACTCCCGATGCCCTTCAGCTTAATGCCCTGTTGTTAGCAATGATAGAGGCTGGCTGTGAGTATTGCTTTATGGAAGTAAGTTCGCATTCGGTAGTTCAGCACCGTATTGCAGGACTAAAATTCGAGGGTGGAATTTTTACCAATATAACCCACGATCATCTTGATTTTCACAAAACCTTTGACGAATATATCAAAGCAAAAAAACTGTTCTTCGACGGCTTGCCAAAAGGAAGCTTTGCCCTGATAAATGCCGACGACAGAAATGGAAAGGTAATGGTGCAAAACACCAGTGCTGCAGTTAAAACATTTGCATTAAAATCGATGGCTACTTTCCATGCAAAAATTTTGGAAAGTCTTTTCGATGGTATGTTGCTTCAGATTGATCGCAAAGAAGTATGGACCCATTTTATTGGAGAGTTCAATGCTTACAACTTATTAGGGGTTTATGGCACCGCAGTTTTATTGAACCAAAACCCCGAAGAGGTATTGGAAGTTTTAAGCAGTCTGACTTCCGTTTCGGGAAGGTTTGAATATATCCGCTCGGCCGATGGTATTACTGCCATTGTAGACTATGCTCATACCCCGGATGCATTGGAAAATGTGCTTAAAACAATTAATCAGATCCGCTCGGGAAAAGAACAGGTTATTACTGTGGTTGGAGCTGGTGGAGACCGCGACAAAACCAAGCGCCCCATAATGGCGAAAGCAGCAATAAAACTAAGTTCTAAAGTAATTTTCACATCCGATAACCCTCGCAGCGAGGAGCCATCGCAAATTATTGCCGATATGCTTCAGGGTCTTGATATTGCGGAACAACGGCAAGTACTCTCGATTGTCGACCGGCGGGAGGCTATTAAAACAGCCATTATGCTTGCCCAAAAGGGGGATATCGTTTTGGTAGCAGGGAAAGGGCACGAAAACTACCAGGAAATTAAGGGCGTTAAACATCATTTCGACGACAAAGAAATTATTCACGAATTATTCCAAACCCTAAATAACACCCATTGATATGTTGTACTATCTGTTCACATATTTAGAAACCCTGAATTTCCCGGGAGCACGAATGTTTCACTACATTTCGTTCAGGGCTTCATTTGCAATTATACTATCGTTGTTTATTGCTCTGGTTATTGGTAAACGGTTGATAAACTATCTCCAGTTAAAGCAAATTGGCGAAACAGTTCGCGATTTAGGGTTGGAAGGTCAGATGCAAAAAAAAGGTACTCCAACCATGGGAGGAATAATTATCTTAATATCCATACTGGTTCCCACTTTGTTACTCTGCGATATTTTGAATATATACATTATCTTAATGATTGTAACTACCGTAACTCTTGGAATAGTTGGGTTTGTAGACGATTATATTAAGGTGTTCAAAAAAGATAAAAAGGGGCTCCATGGTAAATTTAAAATTGCAGGGCAGGTTTTGTTAGGACTAATAATTGGTTTAACAATCCACTTTAGCGATCAAATGGTAGTTCGCGAGCGTGTTGTTTCAGGCACAAATCAATCGGCTCCCCAAACCATCGAAAATCCTGAAAATACACCTGAATCAACTAGCTACGTTGTTCAGGACCGAAAATCGACAACCACTACAATCCCTTTTTTCAAAAACCATGAGTTCGATTACAGCGCCCTCATTTGGTTTATGGGCGATAAAGCACAAAAATATACCTGGATAATTTTTACAATCGTTGTGATATTAATTATAACTGCAGTATCCAACGGGGCAAATATAACCGATGGCCTCGACGGGCTGGCATCGGGAACTTCAGCTATCATTGGTGCAACGCTGGCAATTTTAGCGTATGTTTCGGGCAATATTATTTATTCGAATTACTTAAACATCATGTACCTGCCTTACACGGGCGAACTGGTAATATTTATCAGTGCATTTATTGGGGCTACCGTTGGATTTTTATGGTATAATACGTATCCGGCTCAAGTATTTATGGGCGATACCGGCAGCTTGGCCTTGGGAGGAATTATCTCCGTTTTTGCCATTCTTATCCGAAAAGAATTATTAATACCTGTTTTGTGTGGCATTTTCCTTATCGAAAATGTTTCGGTAATGATGCAGGTGGGGTATTTTAAATATACAAAAAGAAAATACGGGGAGGGACGGCGAATTTTCCGAATGGCGCCCCTGCATCATCATTTCCAGATGAAAGGGTACCCCGAAGCCAAAATAGTAACACGCTTTTGGATTGTGGGAATTATCCTGGCAATCTTTACCATCGTAACTCTAAAAATCCGTTAACATCGCCGTTATGACTGAACGAAAACGCATAGTGATTCTTGGAGCTGCTGAAAGTGGTTTAGGTGCTGCCATCCTTGCCCAAAAAAAAGGGTTCGATGTTTTTATATCCGATCAGGGAATTGTAAAACCAAAATATAAAGTCATCCTCGATAAATATGGACTTCATTACGAGGAAGGACAACATACCGAGGAACTCATTCTGAATGCCCATGAAGTCGTAAAAAGCCCCGGTATTCCGGAGAAAGCTCCTATTATAAAAAAAATTAGGGAAAGCGAAATTCCTATCATTTCAGAAATCGAATTTGCAGGCCGTTATACCGACGCTAAGAAAATCTGTATTACCGGAAGTAACGGAAAAACAACCACCACTACCCTTATTCACCACATGCTGAAAAAAGCAGGACTAAACGTTGGTTTGGCGGGTAATGTGGGTAAAAGCTTTGCCTGGTCGGTAGCCGAAGACGAATTCGATTACTATGTAATTGAACTTAGCAGCTTTCAACTCGACGGAATGTTTGATTTCCGTGCCGATATTGCGATCCTGCTAAATATCACTCCTGATCATTTAGACAGGTACGAATATAATATTCAGAATTACATTAACTCAAAATTCCGTATCACACAAAACCTGACGAAAGAACAATTCTTTATATTTTGTTCCGACGACGATGTCACGATCCGCGAGTTGGAGCGAATTGTAATTACGGCTCAGAAACTGCCATTTTCGGTGGCACATATTCACCGCCCCGGCGCATATGTCGATAATAATAACATGGTTATTAATTATCAGGAAGACGACTTTACCATGTCGCTCGATGAGTTGTCGCTAAAAGGGAGGCACAACACCTACAACTCGATGGCTGCGGGAATTACAGCAAAAGTATTGGAAATCCGTAAAGAAATAATCCGCGAAAGCATGACGGATTTTCAGGGAGTAGAGCACCGTTTGGAGCATGTCCTTAAAATTCATGGGGTAGATTATATCAACGATTCAAAGGGTACCAATGTAAATTCGACCTGGTATGCCCTTGAATGTCAAACCACCAAGGTTGTTTGGATTGCGGGAGGACTGGACAAAGGAAACGATTATACCGAATTGTACGACCTTGTGAAAGAAAAGGTAAAAGCCTTGATTTGTCTGGGGAAGGACAACGAAAAATTAATAAAAGCATTTGAAGGAATTGCGCCGGTAATTGTAGATACCCACTCGATTGAAGACGCTGTTAAAGCAGCATACAAACATGCTAAAAACGGCGAAGTGGTCCTGCTCTCTCCAGCATGCGCCAGTTTCGACCTTTTTGAAAATTACGAAGACCGTGGCCGACAGTTTAAAGATGTTGTACGGGAACTTTAATAACGATTAATAAATATTGGATGCTAAAACATCCACAAAGCATACTAGAAAAGAATGAACGAATCTGTTAAAAAATATTTCCAGGGCGATGGGGTAATTTGGGGTGTAATAATTGCACTCTCCCTCATCTCTTTGCTTGCTGTTTATAGCGCAACCGGAACCCTTGCCTATAAATACCAGCATGGAAATACAAGCTATTATATACTGAAACACCTAACATATATGTTTATCGGCCTGGTAATCATATTTGTGACACATCATATCCCCTACTCATTCTATTCAAGGCTGTCGCAGTTACTGCTTATAATTTGTATTCCACTTTTAGGAGTTACCCTGGTGTTTGGTTCGAATATCAATGCTGCATCGCGTTGGCTGACATTGCCTGGCATTGGACTTACTATTCAAACCTCCGACTTGGCAAAGCTGGCATTAATGATGTATATAGCCCGAATGCTATCATTAAAACAAGATGTAATAAGCGATTTCCGAAAGGCATTTTTACCTATAATTATTCCCGTAGGTGTTGTTTGCGCTCTTATTCTGCCTGCAAATCTATCAACATCTGTTATCTTGTTTGGCGTTTGTATTATACTCATGTTTATAGGGCGGGTTGCTATTAAGCATATTGCCATTACGGGGTTGGTTGGCATCGTTTTCCTTTCCCTTTTTATGTGGTTGGCCCCTATGACCCATACCAGCTTAGGAGATCGTGTTGAAACCTGGAAAAACCGCATTTTGAATTTTACAGGATCGAGTAAGAAAGAGAATGAGAATAATTTCCAGGTCGATCAGGCAAAAATAGCTATTGCCACAGGTGGTGTTTTAGGAAAAGGCCCCGGAAACAGCACCCAACGAAATTTTTTACCTCATCCATATTCCGATTTTATTTTTGCCATTATCGTAGAGGAATATGGAACAATAGGTGGATTGGTGGTTTTGTCTCTCTATATGTGGATTTTATTTAGAGCTGGTGTGATTGTCCGAAAAAGCGACCGGACATTCCCGGCATTTCTTGTGATGGGCTTAACGCTTCTCCTGGTTTTTCAGGCTATGATTAATATGGGTGTAGCCGTAAATATTTTCCCGGTTACAGGCCAGCCCTTACCCTTAGTGAGTATGGGAGGTTCATCGCAATTATTTACCAGCCTTGCACTTGGAATAATTTTAAGCGTAAGCAAATCGATAAAAAAAGAAAAAGCACCCGAAACTGAAACGGATACACAAACAGAACCCAATGGAGAACTACAGCCAGCATAATAAAATAATCATCAGCGGTGGTGGTACGGGGGGGCATATCTTCCCGGCAATTTCTATTGCCAATGCGCTAAAGAAGCTTCAACCTGCTGTTGAGATTCTCTTTGTTGGGGCATTGGGACGCATGGAAATGGAAAAGGTACCTGCGGCAGGATATAAAATTATTGGATTGCCTATCAGCGGTTTTCAGCGTAAAATTTCGCTTGGCAACATCCTGGTAATACTTAAATTAATGTATAGCCTGGTAAAAGCCCGTGGAATAATTAAGGACTTTAAACCTCAGGTTGCCGTTGGTGTGGGAGGATATGCCAGTGGCCCATTATTGAAGATCGCTTCTCAAAAAGGAATCCCTACGGTTATTCAGGAGCAAAATTCATATGCAGGAGTTACAAATAAGCTATTGGCTAAAAAAGCTTCTAAAATTTGTGTTGCTTACGAAGAAATGGATCGCTTTTTTTCCAAAGAAAAAATTATCCTTACTGGAAATCCGGTCCGTCAGGACCTCGAAGATATTGCAGGGAAAGAAGCGGAGGCGATTGCTTTCTTTGAGCTTGACCCAACTAAAAAAACAATCCTCATTCTGGGAGGAAGTCTGGGTGCCCGCTCCGTTAATAACAGTATTGCCGGCAGCTTAGAGCAGCTAAAGAACGCTCCGGTTCAGGTAATTTGGCAAACAGGCCCGCGGTATTTCGACGAAATGAAACTAAAAGTGGATGCTTCGAATGCTAAAAATGTAAAGGTAATGGCATTTATTTCGCGGATGGACTTAGCATATGCCGCTGCCAACCTAGTTATTTCACGGGCAGGAGCCGGAACCATTTCCGAACTTTGTCTGGTACAAAAAGCATGTATTCTGGTTCCATCGCCGAATGTAGCCGAGGATCATCAAACTAAAAACGCATTGGCGCTGGTTGCGAAAAACGCTGCAATCCTTATTAAAGATGCTGAAGCACAACAAACGCTTGTTTCGAGTGCGCTTGATTTAATCGGCAAACCGGATGAATTAGCAAGGCTTTCTGATAATATAAAAACCATGGCTCAGCTTGGTTCGGCCAAACGAATTGCCCTGGAAATTTTTAAACTGATCCATGAGTGATATAAACAACATAAAAAACGTTTATTTTTTAGGAATTGGCGGCATCGGAATGAGCGCCCTGGCAAGGTATTTCCATACCCTGGGGAAACAGGTTGCCGGTTACGATCGCACTGCAACCGATCTTTCCCGTCTGCTTGAACAGGAAGGTATTGCTATTCATTATACCGATGATGTGAACGCCATTCCGGCTGCGATGCTTTCGGATTCCGCCAATACGCTTGTTGTTTATACTCCGGCTGTTCCTGCTACTCACTCCGAATATCTGTTTTTATTAAAAAACGGATTCAGTATAAAAAAACGTGCAGAAGTATTAGGGTTGATTTCGAAATCGAAAGACGTTATTGCTATTGCCGGAACCCATGGTAAGACAACCACATCGACTATCACAGCCCATTTACTGAAACAATCGCACCTCGGTTGCAGTGCTTTTCTGGGGGGAATTTCCCTAAATTATGGCTCCAACTTACTTCTCTCCGAAACGAGCAGTTTTGTGGTGGCCGAAGCCGATGAGTACGACCGCTCATTCCTTCAGCTATATCCGCGACTTGCTGTGGTTACAGCCATGGATGCCGACCATCTGGATATATACGGTACACACGAAGAGGTGAAAAAAGCCTTCTGGCAGTTCATTTCTCAAATACAGGCCGGAGGCTGCCTGGTAATAAAAAAAGGATTGGAGACAGGAAATCCTTCACACGTTCGGATATATACCTATTCGCTGGATGAAGAGGCTGATTTTTATGCTGAAAAAATAATTGCCAAAGATGGTCTTTATCATTTCGACCTGAATACTCCGTTTGGGAAGATTACTGACATCACGCTCGGTTTTCCGGGATTACTAAATGTAGAAAATGCTATCGCAGCTTATGCAATGGCATTGCTGGCAGGGGCATATCGCGAGGAAATACGGGAGGCCATGAAATCGTTCCTTGGCGTACAACGTCGGTTCGATGTCCACATCCGTCATCGGGATTTTATGATGATAGATGATTATGGGCATCATCCGGAAGAATTGCGTTATACAATTTCGTCGGTGAAAGAGCTTTATCCGGGAAAATTTGTAACAGGAATTTTTCAGCCCCATTTATTTTCGCGCACCCAGGATTTTGCTGCTGAATTTGCGCAAAGCCTCGATCTACTCGACCAGGTAATTCTGCTTGATATTTATCCGGCTCGTGAAAAACCAATTCCTGGGGTTACATCGAATATAATTTTCGATCGCATTAAAAACAAAAACAAGATTCTCTGTAATAAAACTGAATTGCTTTCGGTACTCGAAACAATCGAAAAGCCCGATATCGTTTTAACCATGGGTGCTGGCGACATTGACACGTTTCTTAAACCCATGAAAGAATTTTTTATAACCCAATATAAGCTGAACGAATAAAGGATGCATAGCGTAAAAAACATATTGATTTTTGCAGCAATCGTTTCATTTTTGTCAATAACAGTAAGCTTTGTGGGCTCTCGCAAAAGCGAACTGGTATGTAAAATGATTGTGGTAAGAATTGTGGATAGTACGCAAAACGGGTTTATTCAACCACGCGACATTCTTAACTTACTCTATAACAAAAAAATAAAACTGATAGGCAAAAACTATAAAAACATCGATCTGAAATCTATCGAAGCAGAACTAAAAACATTTCCGCCAGTTGAAAATGCCGAGGTTTTTAAAACCGCTAATGGAAAGGTTGTGGTAGAAATTAAGCAACGAAATCCTATCGTTCGAATATTTGATATTTCAAACCAAAGCTACTATATCGACGACCATGGATTTCTAATGCGCCTTTCGGGAAAATATACTTCGCATGTTCCGGTGGCCAATGGTTTTATAAAAGCACCGGCACAAAACGGGAAAAGCCAAAATGTAAGTGACTTTCTCCGACCAGGAAAACGATCCCTGATGAATGAAATCTACCAATTGGCAAAATATATAGATGAAAACGAATTCTGGAAAGCCCAGATTCAACAAATATATGTGAACGCGAATTACGACATTGAATTAATTCCCAGGGTTGGCTCTCACGTAATAGTTTTTGGCGATATCAGCAATTGTGAGGAGAAATTCAACAATTTGGAATCACTTTACATCAATGGCCTTAATGCTGTTGGTTGGAATAAATACGAAACAATAAATTTAAAATATAAAGGCCAGGTTATTTGCACTAAAAGGTAATCATCATGATACAAAAAAACGACATTGTAGCAGCTATTGACATTGGAACAACCAAAATAGTAGCATTAGTTGGAAAACGCCATCCAAACAATAAATTAGAGATCTTAGGTCTTAGCAAAACTATATCTACTGGTGTAAAACGAGGCGTAGTGCAGAACATCGACGAAACTGTTAACGCCATATCACAGGTGGTAAACGATGTGCAGCAGCGAACAGGCATTAAACTCAGGGACGTATTTGTAGGAATTGCAGGTCAGCATATAAAAAGTTTAAAAACCAGGGGATATATAAACCGCGATTCGTACGACGATGAAATAACCCACGACGACGTGAAACGCTTGCTGCGCGATGCTCACAAAATACCAATTGATATTGGCGAAGAAATAATTCATGTGCTGCCTCAAAGCTTTATTGTGGATAACGAAACAGGGATCAAAAACCCTGTTGGCATGTCTGGTATAAGGCTCGAAGCGAATTTCCATATTGTAATTGGAAATATTTCGTCGGCAAAAAACATAGAAAAATGTATTAACCGGGTGGGAATGCAAATACAGGATCTGGTACTGGAACCATTGGCATCCTCCTCTGCTGTTTTGACCGACGACGAAAAAGAAGCCGGAGTAGCCCTTGTGGATATAGGTGGCGGAACAACTGATATTGCAGTATATCACGATGGGATTATCCGCCATACTGCTGTAATTCCTTTTGGTGGTTATGTTATCACCAAGGATATAAAAGAAGGATGTGCCATTCTGGAGAAACAGGCCGAAGTCCTGAAAATGAAACATGGTTCTGCTTTGGGCGATTTTGCAGCCGAAAACAGGGTAATTGCCATTCCGGGTATTTCGGGTAGGGAATCGAAAGAAATTTCAGAGAAAAGCCTTGCTTTCATTATTCAATCGCGGATGGAAGAGATTCTGGATGCAGTCATGTTCGAAATCGAAAACTCCGAATATGCCGATCGTTTAAGTGCCGGTATTGTTATTACGGGTGGTGGTGCCATGTTGAAACACCTTCCACAGCTGGTTAGGTTTAAAACCGGTATGGATGTTCGCATTGGTTATCCGAACGAACACCTGGTAGGAACAGTAAGCGATGATGTTAACCAGCCGATGTATGCAACCAGTGTCGGACTTTTAATGAAAGGTTTCGAATACCTCGATTCGAAATGGGAGGATCAACCGGAACGGGAAATTGAAAAACCTATTATTGAAGAGCCTGTTGCTGCTAAGGCAACTCCCAAAGCGGTTGTTGAAGAGGAAGAAACAGAGAAAGAAAAAGAAGCTCCGAAAAGTAGCCCTATTCGTTCCCTGAAAAAAATCCTCACCGAAATGTTTGAAGACAATAGTGCAAAAATGTAAATCCTAAAACCTAAATAACCATGGCAGAAGAGCTGATAAACTTCGACCTTCCTTTAGAACGTTCGGCAATCATTAAAGTGATTGGTGTTGGGGGCGGTGGAGGAAATGCTGTAAACTATATGTACCAGCAGGGCATTAAAGATGTCAACTTTGTAATATGTAACACCGATGCGCAGGCACTCGAAAAAAGCCCGATTCCTGTAAAACTACAACTAGGGGCCAAAGCCACGCAGGGACTTGGCGCCGGCAATAAGCCCGAAATAGGCCGACAGGCAGCTCTCGAAACCGTTGACGAATTGGTTGAGTTGCTTTCGAAAAACACCAAAATGGTATTTATTACTGCCGGAATGGGCGGTGGTACCGGTACAGGTGCGGCTCCGGTAATTGCCCGCATTGCCAAAGAACTTGGTTTGTTAACTGTTGCTATTGTCACCATACCTTTTCAGTTTGAAGGTGCCCAGCGCTTTAAACAGGCTGTAGACGGAATTAAGGAGTTGCAGGAACATGTTGATTCGCTCCTTATTATTAGCAACGAAAAACTTCGCGAAATATACGGCAATTTGAAACTGGGACAGGCATTTGCCAAAGCCGACGACATATTAACCACCGCCGCAAAGGGAATTGCCGAAATGATTACCGTTTCGGGGTATATAAACGTGGACTTTGCAGATGTTCAAACCGTTATGTCAAATAGCGGTGTGGCATTGTTAGGTTCCGGAACTGCCGAAGGTGAAAATCGGGCGCTATTGGCTACTCAACTGGCACTGGCTTCTCCATTATTAAACAATAACGATATTACAGGTGCCAAGAGCATTCTGCTGAATATTACCTATGGTATCGAAGAAATATCCATGGACGAAGTTGGTCAGATTACCGATTTCATTTCTGCCTCGCTATCGCGCGAAGCTTTGGTAATTTGGGGAGCCGGATTAGACGAACGATTAGGCAACCAGATTAATGTTACCATAATTGCTACCGGCTTTACAGCTAATAGTGTCCCTGAACTGAATGTTTACCGCAAAGAAGCCGAGAAAATTCCTTTGTACGATAGTCGGTCGTTACACCGATCGGAAGTTGATTTTCAGGTAGTAGATAAAAACTCCCAGACAATTGAATTGGATCCAAGTCCATACCAACGTTCGCTCGAATTTGAAGGGTTGGATTTCGAAAACGGTGGCTTCCCTGTTTATAATACCAAAACAACCGACTCGAAAACCGATATTCATTCAGCCAGAAAAGCAGTAGAGCGTATTAAAACCCTTCAAAAAAGTACCGAAAAATTCAAAGAAGCCGGTTTGGCACAAACTGATGAACGGGCAAACATCGATAAATTGGAAGCTATCCCTGCCTACCGGCGAAAAAATATTGATTTGGAAGCCTCTGTTCCCTCGAAAGAATCGAATGTGTCGAGGTTAACACTTGGGAGCGACGACGACAATCAGATGCGCCTTCGTTCGAATAACCAGTATTTGCATGACAATGTAGATTAAAGTAGTTACTAATGAATTAAATAATATTAAATCCAAACACCATGAGTTTATTCGATCAGGTAAACGAAGATATAAAAAAAGCAATGCTTGCCAGGGAAAAAGATAAACTGGAAGCGCTAAGAGCAATTAAGGCTGCCTTTTTATTAGCAAAAACTGAAAAAGCAGGGTCTGATGAGCTTTTGCCCGAAACCGAACTGAAAATAGTTCAAAAGCTCATTAAGCAAAGGCGTGAATCGGCTGAAATTTACCAACAGCAAAACAGAATAGATTTATACGATAAAGAAATTCTGGAAGCGGGCGTAATTGAAGCATATCTTCCTGCCCCTTTGAGCGAGGACGAAATAAACGCTATCATTAAAAGCATTGTCGAGAAAACCGGGGCTAAAACACCGGCCGATTTTGGTAAAGTAATGGGGTTAGCTGCTAAAGAATTATCAGGAAAGGTTGATGGAAAGATCATTTCCCAGAAAGTAAAAGAATTGCTTCAATAAATGCCGGGATACTCCCAAACGTTGGTGATAAAGTAAGATCATTTTAATTTGGAGCTATATTACATATATACACTGATATTCAAAACGAATTTAAAATAGTTAGTTGACAAATAGTAGTAGTTAGTTCAAATGAAAAAGAGGGTTCAGTATTCTGACCCTCTTTTTGTTTTAAGTCCCTTTTATAAAAGGGTTATGAATAAGTTATTTACCTTACTAATTTCCGGCAAATCGTTCCTTGTTTCTAATAGAATTTACCACGATTATCGTCAATATTTGCTAATTTTTTCAACGATTCGAAAAACTCATAATTTGCTCTTGACTGAAGGGTATAGGATAATTTCTGCTCCGACATCGTATAATCTTTTCCTTCAGCTGGGGTTTTAGATGTCACATATGCTACATAAACGCCATTGTTTCCCTTAACCGGTTCCGACAGTTGGTTTGGCTTGGTTAACATGGAGGTAGCAATGAGTTTAGGCTCGATACCAGCAGAGCCGATAGAAAAAGATGAGAAGCTGATTGCAGAAGCCGATTCAACATTTACGCCTAATTTGGAAGCTAAATCCTGAATAGAACTTACCCCGCCTTTAGCTTTCGTAATTTGTTCAGCTAATAAATCGCCTTTCTTTTCCTTACGCACGGTTAACTCAATTTCGGATTTAACTTGCTCAAAACTGGCAAATTTATCTTCGCGAACCTGCGATACCACGGCCACAACAAAAGCATTCTGCAAGTTGATCACTTCCGAAACTTCGCCTTTCTTTGCCTTATAAGCCCATTGGATTACAGCGCGAGGTTGCTCTAAACCGGCAATGTTTTTGTCGTTTAATGTAAGACTGCTGGCCAATTTTTTCTGAATAGCGCCTTTCGAAGCTTCAATGGCTTTATTGAACTGGTCCTGGGTACGGTTCTCCGAAGCAAATTTACTCGCCTGAGAATAAATTATCTGATTGGTTTGTGTACTCGCATCAACTTTGCGGGCCAACACAGCAACCTGAACCTTTTTAACTTCGGGGCCTTTATCAGTTAACTGAAGAACATGATACCCGTATTGAGTTTCCACAACTTTAACCTCACCCTTTCTCATCGAAAAAGCAGCATCGTTAAATTGAGGAACCATCATTCCTTCTTTAAACCAACCTAAATCTCCGCCTTTTTGTAAACTTGCTTTATCGGCAGAGAATCTAATTGCCATCTCAATAAAGTTCCCTCCTTTTTCAAGGGCTGTTTTTATCGAATCGGCTAATACTTTTGCTTTATCAACTCCAGCCTGTGATTGCTCAGTTGGGGTAATCAATATATGTTGAGCTTTTACGGAATCGGGTATATTACCTACTTTAACCAATCGGGCTAATTTATAGGTTTCGTTCTCGAAATATGGGCCAAAAACAGCGCCCTCATTTGCAGCAAACATAAACTTATTCAACGAATCGCTCAATTCGCCTTGTTTGTAAAACTTACTATCGAACTGGGTATCGGAATTACTGTTTACATAAAGTTTAGCATCTTCGGTAGTTTCAAACTCCGCTTTTACTTTATTGATATATTCGCTAGCCTTATTAAAATCGTCCTTAGAAGGAACTATATCGAATGTAATATATTCCAAATCGCGCGAAGGAGTTTGCTCAAAAAGGTACTTATGCTCACTGTAATATTTTTTCAGGTCGCTGGAAGTAACTTTAACAGCAGAATCGCCAATATCAGTATACCGCTTTACAATAAAACCAACTTCTACTTTTTCGTTGGTCTCAATAAAATCGTTTTTCGACATAAACTTAGGCACATAGAGTCCTTTACGCAATATGTTCGCATATTTGGTGTAAGCACGTTCGGTAGTAATGTCTTTTTCTATTGCGATCACCAACGTTTCCCAGGTAGGATTCGCTTCGCTGTTGTTCCAAATACGGGCAATACCAGCTTTGTTTATCTCTCCGGTATTCGGATCGCCAAAATTTTGACGGATAACCGGCGATGGATTGTTTCCGGTAACAAGGTCGGTTAACTCATCTTTGCCAACAGTTAAACCAAGTTTTTCATATTCGGGGTTCAATACATTTTCAATCAGCATTTCTTGCCATGCCTGTTCTTTAAGCGATTCGCTAACATTTTCGGGAATAGTGGTTTGACCGCTTTTGAGTTTATAAACTTCGGTAATCTCGTTTAATTTTGTCTCAAATTCAGGAAAAGAAACCGATTTACCATTCATGGTGGCAACTTCCATTTGCGATTGATTAAACAAGGATTGACCAGAATTAAAAAAGTCTCCTAAAATAAACGCTAACAATGCAAATCCAATGAAAACGGCTATAAAAATCCCCGCTTTACTTCTTATTTTCTCAAGTACAGGCATAAGCTATTCAGTATTTTACGTTAAAATTTTGCGGTACGAATATAAGAATTTAAAGTAATTGTTCTTCGATGGCTGGAAAAAAACTTCGAAAAACCGCCTTTATTAATTATAACCTGCTGTGCGAATGGATATAATTTTATTTGATAGATTATGGTGTTACTATCACCCCCAAATCAATCGTCGTGGCGATTCTTACGCAGCCGTCGTCTGAAATAAAACATGGCAAAACCAACTACACTGAATGTCAGCATCAAATATCCATTTTTCGAATCGCTGTTTATCAGGGCATTTATAGCACTAGCTCCGGCAGCTACCCCGACTATAAACCAAACAAATTCGAGTATGTAACTAAATATTTTTTTACTCATCTTTTACCTGTAGTGGTCCTTGAACATCTTTTAATTCGTAGGTAGAGAAATCTTCCTTGGCAGTAAATTTATTTCCTGTCAGGTTTACTGAAGATGTAGTTACCCGACAGAACTTATTTGAATAAATAATTTTCAGATTCTGATCCCAAAAAAGCTGTTCCGTTTTAAGCTGCTTGCCGTCTTTGCTGATAACCACAACATCCTTCCGGGCCTCCCAAAGTTTTTTAGCTTCATAATAAATTGCATACTTCGAAGTCACTTCTGTATTTACATTTTTCAAACTATCGTAAAATTGAACGTGAATTCCTGAAGGAAACTCCAGATAAGGTTCTTTTGCATCTTTATAAAACAACGAATTGGGTGAAGTTACGCGAACCAACAGTTTTGCTGAATCGTAGTAAAAGGTTTCGGTGTTTTTAACTTGTGTTTTGGGCACTTTTGTCGGATCTTTGAACGATTGAACTACTTCTAAATCGTTAGAACACGATACAAAAACAAATGCTCCGGTTAAAATTACTGAAAGAAAAAACAGCCGTATAACATATGCAGCGTTCATGAAGGCCGCACAGGAAATCCTTCCATTTTCAGTTACGAGATTCTGTTTTTCACGAACCATTTTAAGGTGAAGTATAACTTAATTTTTAAGTGACTAATCGAATTTCGATTTCATAAACCAAAAATCGTATAGCGATACACTCAAATTTATAGCATGGTAGTTTTCCTCGATCAGGTTATAATCGGTTGTTCCCCGTTTCCCATATTCGTACGAAATTTGCAGTGCCGATCTGCTCCCTTTTAATGGAAGCCGCATCCCAAAAGAAACACCATAATCTTTTAATTGCTGCCCCTTTATTTTAAGGTATGTGTCGTTGGTATAAAAACCTGCCCTGAAATTAATTCGCTTCCAGTAACTGCGAATGGATGTAGGATCGGGAGTGTATTGCAAACCAAAATTCAGGTAACGCGAATCGGCCAAAGAATCGAATGCATTAAAGGATTGATACTCCGACCATTTTTGTGTAGAAAAATCGCCCGTAAGCGTAAGCTTATTCTTGTAGCTAAACGATAGACCAGCACCATACATCATAGGCAAATGGTCATATACTTTCTTATCGTAAAACTGCAAAGTATCTAAGGAAATTTGATTTACGGGTTGTCCGGTATTGGGATTAATAGCTGTAAAGGGAGTGGAGCTTGTACTTAACAGGTACGTTTTAGACACCATCCGACTCTTGTTTTCAAGAACTCCGCCAATAACCATCTTAAAATCGTTGCTTAACTTCACATCGTATTGAAAGCCGAAAGTGAAGTGGGTACTCCGGATTGCCTGGCGTTGATACTTTTCCGGACTTGAATAATCCGAAACATAGGGGAAACTCAATTTATGCGTTTGTTCAAGGGTTCCGAATACTACATTAAAATTTACGCCAACAGAGAGGTTTTTTATTTTAAATGCATTCCCCAAAAAAAGCTTGTTTAAGCCTCCGGTTCCTTGATAATCATTTTCCCAAGTTAATGCATGTTTCCCATCCTCTTTTTCTATAGTTATTGTAGATATTGGTCTATTAAACAAGCTATATCCCATTCGTGAATAGGGTACCAAACCAAGACTGCTTTTCCACCATTTGGTTACAGGAAATCCAAAAACAATATGGTCGAGCGAAAGGTTTGATGCCTGACTTTCGCGCGCAGTGGTTTTGTAATTCGTTATATTGGAAAAAACTCCGAAATCGAAGATAAACGATAGAGTATCCTGGGTGGTGTATGATGCCGGGTTTAATAAGTTCAGGGTATTGGGCTGCCTCAGTGCAATTCCTGCTCCACCCATGGCTTTGTTAAAAGCTAATCCCTGACGTGATAAATCTCCTAGCCCAAATCTTGAATAAGGGGAATAGGTATTCGTTTGGCTAAAAGCAGTTAAGCTTAGAAACGAGATTAAAATAACAACTAGTTTACGCATTAAAATTTAAGATTCTGTTTAACCCGATGAGTACTAAATTTGAAACCACAAATATGGCATTTTTAAGTTTATTATCAAAGAATTTCGCATCGCCCCCGGTAATTAGGGTAATCAACCCGGGATAAAGCCGATTTAGTTCATTTATATAGGAATCTGTTTCGAAAATCAATCCATTTTGAACCCCGGCAATAATTGCCTCATTCGTATTCCGCCCAATAAGCGGAGTTCCTTCAGCCGGATCCAGCAGGGGCAACCTGCTTGTAAAGTGGTTGAGTGCCTTAAAGCGCATTGTCAACCCGGGAGAAATAGTTCCACCTAAAAATTCGGCGTTACTGTTAATTAAGTCGAATGTTATAGCGCTACCGGCATCTACTACCAAAACATTTTTTTGGGGATAAAGGTAATTTGCCCCTACAACTGCTGCCAGGCGATCCTTTCCGAGGGTTTGCTTGGTTTGATATAAGTTTTGTATAGGTATTGGAGTTGTTTCATCGAGAACAATGAATTTTTTCAGTGTCGATTTTAGAAACTGCATTAATTCATGGTCGCCCGCCCTTACACTGCTTAAAATCCCCTGATGGATGGTTGGATGATTAATAAAAATATTATTCAACACAGTGGCATCTACTACTGGGAAATTTAACATTTCAGTCATTGTATCTCCTTTAAAGAGAGATATTTTTGCCTGCGTATTTCCAATATCGATGCAAATATTCATCCGTCAGATATTTATGTAATAAATTTAAGTCCTAAGAATCCCGATGGTTATAACCTTGCATATTGAGTTTACCGGTATGGATGCTTCATGCCATTATTTAGCTTCTTGTTTTTTAATGTGTTTTTTTCGAGCCTTAAAAACTAAATAGATAATAAATAGAACGCCCAGAATTAAAAGTCCGTATGTAAGTTCCTTATAATATTTATCAAGTAGTTCTTTTTGCGAATAAAAGAAATACCCCAGCATGGCGAGGCAAATATTCCAAATTGTGGAACCTATGGCTGTAAAAATAATAAAATCGCGCATATTCATTTTAGCAAGTCCGGCAGGAATGGAGATAAGCTGACGGACGCCTGGTACCAAACGACCTATCAATGTTGATGTACGCCCATGTTTTACAAAATATTGCTCCGATTTCTCAACCGACTCCCTATTAATTAAAAAGAAACGGGCATACTTTGATTCTGCTAAAGAGTAAATGATTTTTCGCCCCAGAAAATAGGCGATGAAATAATTGAACAATGCTCCTATAAGGCAACCTATTGTAGAGAAAACTACAACCAGATAAATATTTAATCCTCCTGCCGGATCTGCTGCTTTCCAGGCTGCCGGGGGGATAACAATTTCCGATGGGAAGGGGATAAATGAGCTTTCAACTGCCATTAAAAGTGTTATAGTTCCATAATTCATATGGGACATGTACCAATCGGTTACCGTTTTAAATAATTCTACCAGCATAGCTAAATTTAATTTCCAGTTAAATACTTCAATTATAATAATCGCCAAAAATAACAGCTATTTTCGGGTTAACAATCGTTATTAAAATCTTTTCGTCATGTAAATAGAAAGGTTGGCGGAATTAGAGCAGATTTTGTTATTTTCAATATATTTGGATGACAATTTATATTAATCGACAATTAAATTATTAACCACTAATTTCATTAACTCTTCCACCCTATGAAAACAAAATCGTTTTTCCTCACCTTTACTGTTATTGCATTTTTAGTATCGTGCAACACTCCTCCTCCAAAAGAAGGAAGTGAAACTGCTAAAAAAGATTCTACCTGCTGCAAATCAGATTCTACCTGTAAACAACATGCCGATTATGCCAAAATTATTGCCGCTAAAATTTATATAAAAGCAGGTAAAGAAGCTGAATTTACCCAGCTTTTTAAAGCCATGATCGACAGCACTGTGAAAGAACCTGGTTGTACCGGTTATGAACTGTTTCAAAATCCATACGAAAAAAGTAATTTTTTGGTATTCGAAACTTACAAAAACCAGGCAGCCATTGACGCACATTTTGCAGCCGCATATTTCAAATCGTTTGGCGACAAGATAGGCCCGCTTACTGCAAAAGCTACCGAAATAATTATTTACGACATTGCGAAGGAAGAGAAGAAGTAAAAATCTGTTATTATAATTTATGGGAAGAAATGGTGCACATTTCAAACGCATGCCTGTTCTTCCGTTCAAGAAGCCTTGCTTTTTAAAAAGCAAGGCTTCTTTGTTTAATATCAACGAATTAAAAATTATTTAAAAAAATAGTTATAAATCTATAAATTTAGTTGCACGACTAGTTTTTTAGTCGTATGTTTGTTCTGCCAATTTGATAAGAACAATGAAAGAACTCACAAAAGCGGAAGAACAGGTAATGCAGATCCTGTGGGATTTGAAGAAAGGATTTATAAAGGACATAGCCGAGAGGTTCTCCGATCCCAAACCTGCCAACACAACCATTTCGACAGTTGTAAAAATTCTCGAGACAAAAGGGTTTGTTGACCATACCGTATACGGAAAGATTCATGAATACTTCCCCGTTGTATCGAAAGACGAATACACGCGGGCTTTTATGGGGAATGTGGTGAAAAACTATTTCAGCAACTCCTACGAAAAAATGGTTTCGTTTTTTGCACGCGACAAAGAAGTTACCATCGAAGAAATGGGAGAAATGATGAAAGTATTACAGGATGAAATGAAGAAAAAACAGGAAACATCTTAATTCTCAGGATATGGTCGAATATATCATAAAATCGTCCACAGGCATAGCTATAGCATACCTTTTATATTATTGCTTCATGCGAAACAGCCAGGCATTTCGCTGGCTCCGGTTCTATTTCATTATCACCATCCTGGCATCATTGCTGATTCCTGCCTTAAAATTCATTCCGTCGTATCATCGCGAGGCTTGGATTGAAATACCCGCATACTATCTTACCCAATTATTAAGGGATTCTCAGAGTTCTTCTCCCGCATCAATTGGTACTACGATTTTTGTTTCTCCTTTGGTTGCTAAATGGGCATTTAATGTTTATTGTATCTTATTGGGAAGTATTGTTCTCCGCTTGATAATTGGCCTGGTATTTTTAGGATTTCAAATCGTTAAATTTGGCATACATAAAATTGGCAACGACCGGTTGGTATTTATTCCAAAGGATAATCCCCCGTTTTCGTTTTTTCATCTCATTTTTATCAACAGGCAATTCCTTTCGGATGCAGAAAGTAGCGCAATGCTGCACCACGAGAGGGCACATATCCGTCAGTGGCATTCGCTGGATGTATTTTTACTCGAAGTTTTTGTAGCTATTCAGTGGTTTAACCCCATCGCCTGGCACATACGCCGTACCGTGAAGGAAATTCACGAATATTTGGCCGATGAGGAAGCATTGAACAAAGAAACATCGGCATTAGACTACAGGCAGCTTTTGCTCAAACAGGCATGCGGATTATCAATTCCGCTGTCGGTAAACGGTTTTAGCAGTTCCTTAACTAAAAAACGTATTTTTATGATAACAAATAATAACCGCTCTAAAAAATGGTTTGCAATTCTGGCAATGCTAATTGTTGCTATTATTGCTACCGAGTCGCTGTCGCACATTAATTTTGCGCAGGAGACTAAAAAGGTTGTAAAAAAAGTTGAAAAACAAAATGACAGTTCAAAGGATACGGTAAAGACCTCGTTTAATTCGAAGGTTCCGCCACCTCCTCCGCCGCCACCTCCACCTGCAAAAAAGATGGGAGATCAGTCTATTCCGCCGCCTCCACCACCTCCTCCTCCACCGCCACCAATGCCATTGCCTCTTTTTAATGGAACTAGTGACTTCTATAAAAGCAATGAGGCATTCGGGAATTTTATAATGAAGAATGTCGCTTTATCATCCGAGCAAATAGGCAATTCTGAGAGAAGAGGAGTTTTTGTTGAAATTATTGTAGATAAAAATGGTAAAGTGCTTAATGTGAAAAAAGGAACAATGTCTCTCGATTTCCCTAAAGAACTTCAATTTAAAGAGGATCCTGATATTTTGGATGAAGTTATAAAAGCGATTAAAAACGCGCCAAATTTTGTAGTGATTGAAACAGAAGCCGGATCAATAGATCAGACTGGCTATGCGATTAGTTTTAAAGATAATGCCTGTAAAGTAATGGCAGTTAGAGGTATTTATGCGAAAAATTGGTAGATTCTTTATACAAACTAATTTAATAAATATGACAAATTCATAATTTAAATTCTAATAGTAAAACCCCCTTCAGAAGTCAAATTCCGAAGGGGGTTTTTATTATTTAAAGAGCTAAATATTTCTGCCACTTACTACTTACTACTAAATACTTACGGCCATTACAAAATATATTCACCCTCCCCAATCTTATTGAAATGCTCCTTGTAAAAGAATGAATTAAGTGATACCTTGCTTTGCATTTTCACAACTGTAAATTTGTTTGTTTCAGGAGCAACTCTAATAGCATGGAAAACCAACACCATTATCCCAAAATGATTAAATATCTGATGCTAATTGTTTTTACAATGCTTACCAACCCGTTATTTAGCCAGAAGAATTGGAATGTTAAGGCTTTGGTGGGACATGGTTTTTTTGAAGGAAATCATGCAGGCTTAGCCTGTAATATCAATAATTATTCGATTGGGTTTAGTTACGGCGAGCTTAGTAACCGGTATCCTTGCGAATCGGGGAAGGCGAAAATTTATATGCTTAACAATAGTCTGTACTTTGGAGGGATAAACCGGTATGATTTTAAAACGAGTTACCTCTGCTTGAACCTTCGTTATCTGTTTTATGATAAATTCAGCAAATCGTATAAACTGTTCCCCATAAACCCCGGAATTGGCAAAGAATTCTACCTTTCAAAAAAAATTGGTGTTGATATTAAGGGAGGGTTCTATCTTATCTTTTTAGGACAGGTAACCAAAAAAGTAAACGATTATGACCTGGGATTTTGGATTTACCCGGTAATGCCTAACCTTGCTGTTAGCGTATTTTTTAGAATTCCTTAATTCTTCATAATAACACTAGCGCAGCCCCGGAAAGATAAGGTGAAGAAAAGAAAAAAAGAAGTTAATAATTGTAAGTTTTTTATTTAACACGAATTCCCAAATTAAATAGTGAAACATTTAATTCGGATCCTTCCTATTCTTGTATTAGCCCTGAACAACAAACTTTTTATAACCAGCAACCGACATTTTTGATTAATATTGTTCCACCTATATTTGGTGATATGACCGATATTGAAAAAACCTTACTTTGTGATATAAAAAACGGCAACATCAAATCGTTTGAGCTCGTTTTTAAAAGTTATTATCCGCGTTTATGCAAGTATGCCAAAAGCATGATACACGATTACGATGCATCGGCTGATATAGTAAAGGACGTTTTTATCCGTTGGTGGCAAAACCGGTTATCCACCCTAGTAAACACTTCCATTTCCGGATATCTCTATACGTCCGTTCACAATGGATGCATTAACTATAGCGGACGTATTCTGAAAAATAAAAAAACTTTTAACGAATCGGAACTTGCTATTCCACTGAGCGAACTTATTTCACCCGTTTCAACCGATTACCCAATGGCCAACCTTGCTTTACAGGAATTGCAGGCCGCTATTGAAAAGACTGTAAATTCACTTCCCGATCATTGTCGCGAAATATTCATCCTTAGCCGGGTACATCATAAATCGCACGCTGAAATTGCCGAAATGCTTGGAATTTCGACGAATACTGTTAAAGTTCAGATTTACAGAGCACTCCTTAAGCTCAAACTCGACCTGAAAGATTACTTCCCCATAATTTTATTGATTTTTGGCAATCACATCTCCCTAAATTAAAACTAGAAAGCTAATAAAAATCCTTTTTTCATTTTTGTTTTTTTTAACAACCGCTAAACTTACCTAAATCAGCATTGCTGCTATGTCTCAAATTAATGAAGACCATCCCAATTTTCAAACACATGCATTTTCAACGCCCTCCTTGTTTTTACAAAACTTTGGTTACCCGCTACCAAATGCAACTAACAAGTTCTAATTGAATATACCCCCTCTCAAACGTTGGCCTTCGCACAATAATCAAGTTTGGCTGCTGTTTCGCTGATAAATGTAACCGGTTTGGGGCGCTTTTCCAAATCGGGAACACCGGTTTTAACCAAGGGGTGAATAAATGCAAGCACTTTACAATCCAAAATTCTGCCCCATTAAAATTTACAGGAAGTTAGCGACTGTTTTTATTGTTCTGGTGATTTTGTTTTCTTTTTAAATGTCAGATAAATTGTTACGACAAAGGTAATAAGGTAAAGAATACCTAATGCCGTTTTTTTAAATGTAAAGGTTTCGAAGTCAAATTCCCGAAGCAATGCCAATCCAATCGGAAAAGAAATTAGTGCAAAAAGAAAGTTGAAACCTATTTTGTTCTTCATATCTTTTAATGTTTGCTTAATAGATCTATTATTGTTCCTAAAAGAAATGGAATAATCCAGAATGTAATCATCCCTAAAATATAGGCAATGATTGCTTTTATGTAGCTCGCTACTTTTTTCTTGTCAAAAAAATGTCCGATTGCCCAAGCAGAATAAGAAATACCTGCCATTCCTGCAACAGTCATTACATTAAAATGCATCAGACCTTGTAAAATTACAAAAACTGAAAAAATCAACATTCCCATTCCCATAACAAAGCAAAGCATTATCAGAATTTCGAAAAAGTTATAGTTATACTTTCTAAAAAACAGTTTTAACCATAGAGCAATAAATACACCCATAATAATGTTAGCATAGCCATAATGGTCTTGTACCCATTTTACAATTGAGCCTACAGTGGATGGTTTAGCTTCGTGATATTTCACATAACCGTCTTCGACATGGAAAAAGTGATTTAAAAGTGTATAAATCAATGAAGTTATGATAATGAATATGATAGGTTTTACCAATCGACTTCTGTTTTCTGAAAGATATTTTCGAATGTTTTCCCCTGGATTGGTTGTGAGTTCACGGATTGTGTAAAAAATGCCACGTTCAAAATGCAGAACGTGTTCAATTTCGTGAACTATGTAATGTCCGTCTATTCTTTTCACGTTTTTTACTTGTCCGCAGTTTGGACAATAGTTAGAATTTACTTTGGTGTTGCAGTTTTTACAATTCATTTATTTCGTCTAATATTTTTCAGTTCGCTGTTTGCGGTCGGTTCGGTAAAATAGCCGCTAATGTTGGTAGTAAAATTAGTGTGGCAGTAAATCACCATTCCTTCACTTATCGCAACACTTTTTGTTAAAGGTAAAAATTTTTCAATGTGCCACTTCCGGCCGCATTAATTTTGACAGTTTGTTTTACACCTTAGTTTATAGCATTAATAAATTACCTCTTGGCTTATTTGTTTAGATAATTGTCCAAGAATGCTTTTAAATCAACCGTACCTACAGGAGCAAGCATGTTTTCCATTGCAAAAAAGCTAAATTCACTTATTGATACTATTCCAACTAATTTACCATCTTCGTCAACAACAGGCCCTCCACTCATACCACCCATTTTTTCTGGGATTATAAGTTTCTTCATTAAATGATGGGTTCCTTTAGTTTTATAGAATTCAAATTCATAAACACGCTGATTACCTTCTTTCATGTGTCGTGTCCAACCTATTGCATATAGTTTTTCCCCTTTTACTAATGGTTTTTCCCGAAATTCGAGAGGAATAACACTTGCTCTATTTTCTTTTATTGAAAAAACGAGCCAATCTTTTTCGTAAAGAGTTTCAGATTTTAAACTTTCATTTTTATTCTCGTTTAATAATTTATCAACAATAACAATTTCATTTTCTTTATTTAATGGACTCATAGTCCAGGCTTTTACAAAATTTTCCAGTGTAAGGTTTTTTGAACTATCTGGTTTAAGTACTGCAAGAATATGTTTTGCAGTAATTGCAAAAGTGTCATTCTTATATTTGAGTAAAAAAGCCGTTCCTAATTGTTTAAATTCATGTTCACCTTTAAAAAACTCGTAATGATTTATCAAACTAATTGAAGGAAATTGCTTTTCTGAAACAGAAACTATTGCTTTAGAACACGAAGCAAATGCAATAATAAAAAATAAATAACGAAAGATTTTTTTCATACTATTCAATTTAGATTCAAAAATTCAAATTTACTATCTTCTACCTATCAAACTTTGCAGAATGGTTTTTTACTATGGTGTAAAACTTATGTATATCAACAACACTGTTATATCTCATTATTAAAGGTCATTCATATTTTCAAATACTTACATATTCAATATACTACTCGTTTTTACAATACCTTAGTTACCCGCTACCAAACCTCAAATAACCAGTTCTAACTGGATGTACCTCCTCTAAAACGTTGGCTTATATACGATAATCAAGTTGGCTGCTGTACCGTGGCTAAATGTAACCAGTTTGGGGCGCTTTTACAAATCGGCAACGCCTTTTAACCAAGGGGATGAATAGATGCAAGCCCTTAACAATCGGTGATTCCGCATCAATAAAAATTATATGATGTTATAGGGCGGTTTTATTATTTTTTCCGACTCCAATAATTCTATCTTTTTATTAAGTTCTTTGAGCTGATCGAGCATTTCCATCATTACAGGATTCGATCTCGAAAGGTTTCTTTGCTCTTCTTCTCTAAGTCCGAGTTTTGAATCGAAATAGCCTAATACTAATGAGAGGATTACAAATAAGAGAAATGCAATCGGTATAGAAATAATTGCATAATTGAATATCCATTCACCCCATGGGTTATCCTTAAAGGATTTAAGAAAGACAATCCCAATAAGGAAGAATTGAATATATCCAATATACATCCTTGATCTATCAAAATAGACTTTCCATCTTATAATGGATCGTTTATTAATATTTGGCTGAAGAACTCTCATAAAAATAGTTATATATTATGTGATAAATCTAATATTTTAAAATCCAAAAAAATGTTGTGTTTTCATTTTATTAATCGTCCAACTGTCTTTATGTTGCGTGTGTGTTTAAATGCCCAATAACTTAAGTATACCAACAATACTATTATATCTCTAATTAATAAGCTCACCCCTTTTTCAAATACTTGTTCTTACAATATGTTAGCTTCCCGTTAACAAACAACAACTAACCAGTTCTAAATGAATGGACTCCCTCTCAAACGTTGGCCTTCGCACGATAATCATGCTTGGCTGATATTTCGCTTTTAAATGTAACCGGTTTGGGACGCTTTTCCAAATCTGGTTAGGCCGATTTAACCAAAGGGGGTAACTAGAAGCTCGCACTTTAAAAGCGGCAATTCCGCCCAAAAAAAATATATATGATGTATAACACAGTAGTTTATAATTCTTTTCTCATTGCAAAGTCACATCTATCCGATAAATGAGGTGGATTGTATTGAACAAATCCATATTTACCATACAAAGTTATAGCTTTACCTAACAATTTGTTTGTTTCCAGAACAATCCTGGAATATCCCAATTCTCTTGCCTTTTTAAAAGCATCATCCATCATTAATTTGCCGAGTCCTTGTCCTTGATAATTATTTAATAAATACATTTTTCTCAATTCACAAGTCTTACTCTCAATTTTAAAAATTCCATACGAACCTATAATTTCGTTCTCCTTTTCTATAACGGCAAACCAACCATTTTTACTAAAATAATAATCTTCTAAATCAGATAAATCCTTGTCTGTTTCATGAGGATTTGTTTTTAAACCATAATCAGACAGTACTATTTTTACTAAATCCATAATTTTGGATTCATCCCCTTTGTTTGCTTTTCTTAAATTAAACATAACTGTTTATTTTTCTTGCAATGGCGCATAAACATATGCAAAACAATATTGATGTTAAAGCTCTATTATTAATGGCCATCCCAATTTTCGAATGCTTCTGTTTTCAATATCCTACTTGTTTTTACAATAAATTGGTTACCCAATAACAAACCTCAACTAACGGGTTCTAAATGGTTAAACTCCCTCTCAAACGTTGGCCTTCGCACAATAATCAGGTTTGGCTGCTGTACCGGCGATAAATGTAACCGGTTTGGGGCGCGTTTCCAAATCGGTAAAGCTGATTTTAACCAAGGGGATTAACTAGAAGCCCGCACTTTAAAAGCGGTAATTCCGCTCTAATAAAAATTTATATGATGTTGGGCAATCGTGCTTTTTTATACAAATTCCGCGTTTTGTAATTGCTTAACGGAGATATCAATATATCTTGGATTTGAAAACATACTTCTTTTTCTATCACTCCAATTTTCCAACTCTCTAGTTATCATGTCTTTTTCAAACGAGTTCTGATTTGTTGTAATAAAATCAATTGATGATAATAGTTCAAGTGCAAAATCTGAATATAAACCAGTTAAGAAATCTATCGTTTTCTTTGCGATACTATTTAACTCAGAATTACTTTCAATATGAGTTTTTACAACATCATAGCCATCTGACATTAAAGTTAAAGGTTCAAATGGTTTTTTATTCATATCACTATATCCCATTATATAGCTTCCATTCAATACATTTAATACAAATCGAACCTTACCAGAATATGGTCCATAAAAATTTGGACTAAAATCAAGATTAAAATATTTCTTAGCTCCAAATCTTTGTAAGAAATAACATACTTTTTCACTAGAAAATTCCGAAACATACTCGCCGTTTTTTACTAAATCATATAAAACATAAAGAAGTAATGCTCTTGCATCTGTCAATTTCACTCTTTCTTTTTTTAATTGTTCTTTTATATGTTGAGTTGGTTCAAAAACTACTATTTCAACATCGAGATTACCAAGTTTCTGTTCTATTATTTTTTTTACTTTCTCCCATTCTAAGCCTCCATTCCCAGCACCTAATGGAGGTATAGCAACACTTTTTATTTTATATTCTTTTAAAACACGAACTAAATCATCTAAACCTGCATCAATAAAACTATATTCAGAAGGTTTTCTCCAATCTTTTTTAGTTGGAAAATTAATAATGTACTTTGTCCCTGAACTAAGGTTTGAATCCTTAACAATGAATACCTTACCTATTTCTATTTCATTTCTTTTACAGGCCTCAACGTATGCCTTATAATTATTATGATATGCCTTTTTAAATTGCAGTGCAATACCTTTACCCATTACACCAACAGTATTTACAGTGTTAATTAATGCGTCAGCACCACTTTCTAAGATATCTCCTGTTATATATTTTATCATAGCCTTTAGTTTTAATAGTACGCTTGAGGAATAATCTTAATCTTATCATTAGCTAAACCTAAAGATATTAATTTGGCTTTGGCTTCTTCGTTGTAACATCCATAAGCTGTTATAAAATCTGGTGATAAATCTCCAGACACTAAAAATTCAGCTTGCTTTTTTCTTTTGATATTCAAGTTTTCTGCTCCTCCCCAATATGAAGATTTTACTGCATCCCAATCAACAATATTTACAAGTTCATTAATTTTTGAATTGTCGTAAAACGAGGTAAGCATGTCTGTCGCATGGCCATCTGAGAAGTAAAAATTAAGTTTTGAAGAAATTATCTTACTAACAGCACATCCCAAATAAATTATATCAGTAAATGAGGTAGCTTTTTCAACGAAATTCCCACCATGTTGAGCCACATAAAGCATTGGCATTTTTGCACCGAAATAAAAAGGAATAAAATCTCCTAAAGTAATAGATGCGATGCTATTATTAGGGTTAAATTCACCATTGTCTATATTTATTTTTTTCTTACTCCGAGTATCAATCAGGCTTAAGTCACCAATATTTTTGTAATCTGGATTTTTATTAATGGAGTCTTTATGTGTAAGACCAAACTGAAGAATATGAGGTATATTCTCTATATGAGTGATTCTATATAATATAACTTTATCTAATTCCACAATTTACAAATTACTAATATTTTTCAAATATAAACCATAGTTCAATCAATCAAAAATCCGAATTATTACTTGGCAGTGAGTCATTTTTAGCATGTTGCCCAACTAATTTATATCAGTATTACTTTTATATCTCTATTAATAAAGTACAATCCAATTTCCAACTGCGTCTATTTTCAACAACCTACTTGCTTTTACAATACTTTGGTTACCCGGTAATAAACGCAACTAAACAGTTCTAAATGGATGGTTCCCTCTCAAACGTTTGCCTTCGCACAATAGTCAAATTTGGCTGCTGTACCGGCGATAAACGTACCCGGTTTGGGGCGCTTTTCCAAATCGGTAACGCCGATTTTAACCAAGGGTGTGAATAAAAGTCAGCACTTTCTAACCTGCAAGTCCATCCTAAAAATTTATAGTCGGCTGTCTTTTTACTTTAATCTTTTTTATTCCATCTTGGTCGTTTACCATTATTTTCTAATTTAAATGCTTCGATGATTGCCCTCTCAATGGGTCTAGGAATGTCTTTCGCACTCTCACCAAATGTAACAAACCAATAAATTTCTAAATTTGAAATACTATCTAGCTTCATTTGAATTGGAAGGGTTTTACTTCTTCTGTCACCAAATTGTTTACCGGTTAAAAATCTTCCCCTAAGCCCATCTTTTCTGTGGATAATATCTCCTACAGAACCCTTTCTGCCAGAAATACCAACATAAACAAGTTCTTTGTCCTGTGTATAGAAAATAATGGTAAACGACCAAGATGGAATAAAAAA
>JFJP01036989.1_pt1 | contig 69683 bp, 95 predicted proteins | sample 431651 | NCBI WGS metagenome assembly JFJP01 (sample SAMN02602958, study PRJNA72255) | Microbial mat metagenome, whole genome shotgun sequencing project. | biome: fresh water; feature: sink hole; material: water; isolation source: purple microbial (photo- and chemosynthetic) mats found in... | reverse complement strand
GATCTTGAAATCCTTGAAAAAGAACTTCACTCGCAACCACGTCGTGTCGATTTACGCATGAAAGCAATGAACCTTAGAAAACAGATTTTGGCATATAAGAGAAAGCACAAGGTTCGATGACCCGCCTCATTTGACCGCTATCTTGAATTTACACAACGTGTAAAGCCCAACATAGACAGCCTTTTGGGGAGCCTTCGGGTTGCCCTTTTTTGGCCTCAAAATAAGGCTTGACAAAAAGCCCAAAACCATGCTATAATGTGTTCACGGGATGCTGTCTTTTCCGGGCATATTAGCTTTTCCCAATATGCCAAACCCGAGGCACTTTAGACGTTGTGCTATTTTCAACCCTGACGTTTTTCTATTAAGGATTTTGAAATGACAAAGCGAGTCGAACAAGTTGTACACGAAACTCTACTTGATAAGGTTTGCACAACGAAAGTTGAAGATGCGGACTGTGGGATTTTCGTCCGCAACGAAAAGAAAGTCCAATTGAATTTCCCGCACCACCGCAATACGGTAGCAGGGGTAAAGTTTAAGACTTTTGGCAAGGCTTTGAAAATGGCCCACCGCCTCGGCTTCAGGACTTACGTCAACGACGATGACATCGTTCACAACATAACTCCACTTGCCTTGCAACTCGCCAACCGATAACAAACTTCAGAGTCCCGCTCCAAGCGGGACTCTCTCAGGAGCATCAAATGCAACAACAAACAGACAGCTTGAACATCATTGAAGTTCTTTGCAACAACTTCATTGACATGACGACACCGAAACCGAAGACGTCAACGTTTACCGGAATCACTCATCCGGGCAACTGGCCGAACAGCGCGGTTTTCGGAGTTGAGTACAAATGCCACGACAAGCAATTCCCGCAAGTCAAGCACGAACCCGAAGTTGAATACTTCGATGACATTGCAGCACTTGAACTTTGGGTTGCCCACAAAGCCGAGTGGATCATGGGTACTGACTATGACTTCTCGATGGAGTACCGAGTTTACGAATGGGACTTGGGACCAGAGTTCAAATACATGCGCAGTATGTAACAGGCACTTCCGGGGATGGCGAAAGCTGTCCTCTCCGTCGTTTACTTATTAGGAGAAAGTTTTCATGGATGATGAATGCTGCGGCACTTGCAAGTTTTTTACAATCGAATTCACCGACAATGGTGACGCGACTGAGATTGGTGACGAGACAACAGATGTTGGTGAGTGTATAAGGTTTCCACCGACGGTCTCAGCCCCATTCACCAAGCCCTTCCCGGAACCACATGAGGTTGCAACAGCAACGAGGTTTCCAATTCTTAGCTACGTCCGCGTGTGTGGCGAGTTCAAGTTGAAGGGGCGGAAGTAGTTCAACGTTGTAATTATTAGGAGTTTGGAAATGGAAAAAGGTTCAACGCAGGTACTTGATCTGCCGCTGACGGTTCGCAGCACAAACGTTCTGCTGGCAGCCGGGTGCAACACGGTTGACGATGTTTTGAAGTTCGGCCAAGCACGACTTCTGGTTAGGCCAAACATGCGGGAACGCGACGTTGCTGAAGTCGTTGGAGTTGTTGGAGAACTCGGTTTCAAGCTGGTCTAGTTTCAACTGCGGTGGGAAACCACCGCACCACTCCGCCTTCACCTATTAGGAGATTCAAATGAAAGTTATCATCAAGAACCGCGACATGCGCAACATGTCCATCCGTATTCAACTCACGAAAGATCAAGTCTCGAAACTCCGCACTGAACTCCGGTGCACGGAACGTCCTATCCAGTACGCTTGCGGCGAAATGTACGCGCAAGGAAACGGTTGGTACGAGATTATGGCTTTCGCTGAGACGTTGAGCGATTCTTGGTTCAGCAACGGTCAAGCGATGCTTGCACTGCTCCGTAAGGTGCGCAGCATTCTTAGTGACGTTGCTCCGGTTGCCCCCGGCACGATCACCGCGATCAAGCCTGTGTTTGGTACCACGTACCTTTGTGTTCGCAACGGAAAGATTTGCGACGGCCTCAATCACAAACTCGTGGAGAAACCAATCAAGGCTGTGACTCCGCCCCAACCTCCGAAAGCCAACGTAGCTTCGCTTTCAAAACTCAATTCCCTGTTTCAAAAGTTTGGTAAGCAGCACGGTGCTCGGTCATGAAACAACTGACCGCACTACTCGCAGGTGATCGTCGCAACAAGTGGATCACCTGCTGCAAGTTTAGCATTTACGTGCGGGTGGCGTTTCATGCAACGCCGGTCGGCGTCGTCGAGACGTTGGACATCGGCAACATCACCCTGCCGGGCAAGCTTCGCGGCAAAGGACGCTTCAAGAAGTTGCTGGTCGACATTGAGAATCTTCTTGAGGGTGACGCGCTTCGCGGAACGATCCAAGCGATTTACATAGAGAGCCTTCTGAATAAACGTCTCGAAACACATTTGGCAAACAATGGGTTTGAGTACGCGAGTATCAGAGAAGATGATTTGATTTCACCCTGCCTTTACAAGTTGCTCACCACATCTGGAGATTCAAAATGAACGCACGTAAATTCTACCGCAAGCTGTCCAAGATTATTCTGGCTGACGCTGACAAGTCTGCACTCCTTGGTGTCGTTGGACAAAGTCTCCCAAGCAAGAAAGTCGTTCTCAGCCGTTTGGATTACGTGATGGCTAGCTACATTGAACGACGCAGGGCCAAGACGAAGAACACTGAGTCTGTGAAACAGGGGTTGTCGAAACCTGACAACACGTTCAAGTCTTCAGATTTCGTGTTGCCAGTCGGTTACAAGATGTGTAGCTCCGGTGAGCTTTCATCTGTCTACGAAGACGGGGATGGAGGCTCTAAACAAGAGAAGACTACGTTCATGTTGACGCGACGCGGCCACCGCGTAGGTGAAGTTGTCTTGCTAGTGTCTACGTACATAAACGGGGCGTCCCACGGGGACGAGGTTGAAGAGATTGTGTCGTACCTGCACTATGCTTCTGATCTTGGTGGTGACGGTGTTACATCAATGCAACACGCTTGTGACATTCTGATCCAGACTCATCAAGAGTACATCGACAACAAGGCGCGGGGTTGATAGCAATGAAACCGAAAACACTATACTCAAAGCTAGTTGCTCTTATCAATAAAGACAACGAGATAGCAAAACTCTTGGGACTCTTTCCCGGACTCGAATCACCTTCACCGAAGATGGTCTTCACAGGTTTGGAAACGTTGCTGACCAGTTTGATTCCGAAAGTGAAACCTACTGTGCGTGACGACCTTCCTAACGAGTATGATGACGGTGAGGATTGGTTGGAGGTCTCAACACCGTTTTTAGTAGTTAAAAACTTTGTTGTCCCTGACTCGTTCAAACTGGAGTGGGAGGTCAGCAACACAAAGCGCCCCGACCTTATCGAGTATACGTTTGTGTTGCGTCGTCATAGCTACCGAGTTGGACATGTTTTCGTCACTGTGACGCTGGACGCAAATGGTAAGCTTATGGAAGCCGAAGCACAATACAGACATCGGGCAACAGGGTTGGGCGGCGGTTGGATGAGTCATCAGGCCGCACTCGACAATCTGGCTAAGACGCACCTGAACCACCTGAAGCGCAAAGAGAAGCTGTAAAGACTGACAACAAAGGATCGGTATGCACGTGGCGCTGTGTGCCGACCTTCCACAAAGACGCGCCACAAATGTTAGGAGTTTCAAAATGAGTAAGCAAAAAAGCACGAAAAGCGTCATGACAGACCGTAGCCTTTGGCTGGACCTTCCACTCAATTGCTACAAGGCAACCGACATTACTTTGGTCGACGACAACGTTCCAGAACGAGTGACATTTCCAATGCTTCCGAAACTGCAAGTCTTCGCGGTTGACGTTGCAAAGACGAAAGCGTTTGATGACCTGAAGCCGAAAGGCGGCTGGAGCAACGAGCGTTTGGTCTGCATCAAGACCGGTTACAGTTCTGGAATGGTTCTTGCAAACGTCAACGGTGGCAACTCACTGTTTGGCAAGAAGGCGTTCTTCGGTGAGCATGATGTCGTGATGCCGCTGGTAACTGAAATCCGCTACGCCGACATCATCAAGAGCGCACCTGTTCTTGCGGACCCGGCTCCAGCGTCTGACGCAACGACGAAGAGTCAGGTCGACGCAAACTCGTAACATGCAACACCCTGACCGGCTCCGGTCGGTCAGGTTCTCCGATTATCACATATTAGGACAAGACATAAAATGAATGCAAAGATGAAAGCTCCGAAAATCTTCTGGACCTCACGTGAGTGGTTGGAAGTTGCAAAGTCAGTCAGGCTTGCCAAACTTGATGACAACCTGACGATGAACGCTGCAATACGTATCGGTCAGCAGATTCTTCCTGAGAATCGACGACGCCCCGAAAAAACGTTCTACACTATTGCCGATCACCTTCGGAAAGTTGTCTTCAAAGAACTTGACGCTGCTGATCGCAACCCTGCTGGTAAGTTTGCACCCGCTCTTGAAACTGCTCAAGAGAGTGGGTCGCCACTTCTCAACGTCAACACCTTCAAAGACCCGATGCCACACGTCAACGTGGACAATCCGATTCAGATCGTCAAAGACGGACTGGCAAAGCCTTCATTTGAAGATTCAATAATGACACGCATGACCGCATTCGCCAGCGTGATCGCCGCGAAGTTTGAACAAGAGTTGTTGACGCAACTCCAGTCGGCAACCGAACGTGCTATGGATACGGTGGACAGAAACTTCCATCAGCGTCTTACGAATGCACGAAAGGCTGTCAAGACAAGCAAGGCGGCGTTGCCAAAGGTTCTTGTGGTTGGGCTTCAAGGGAGTCAGCCGCACGACATTATGAACGAGTACGGTGAAATGCTTGACCTGCGGTTTGTCGAATCCACCGGCAGCATGTCGGTGCTGAAAGCCAGCGCCAAGCACGTGGACTACGTTGTGTTGATGACGCAGTTTATCTCACACAAGCACCAAGACGCGGTGCGAGACCACGAAGGCTTGATCTACGCGAACGGCAACGTCAGCAACTTGAAAGACGTGCTGCTGCCTATCGCTTGTCGATAACATGAACCGGGCGAGGCAACTCGCCCACAATCAAACAGGAACCATCATGTCAATTACCAGATTCACAAAGAAGATTCCTTCCAAGCTTGCGCTGACCTACCTGAATGACGGTTGGACTCAAAATGAAAACCTTTTTCCGGGTTCTAAGAGTGAAGACCACATCTTTGTCGAGCGGTCGATTCAGACGCGACGCGTTGTCGACGAGATTATCCACATAGGTTTGGAACGTCCTCGCCACATCCAACGTGCACGAATCAACCGCCCCCTTGGGAAGTTTGTGGACTTTCCGCTCGGCCATGCTGTCAAGTATGACTACATGGGCAATGCGCATTTCGAGCATGGCGCATTGGCATTGGCTCTGCGCAAGATTCAAGTTCAATTCATGCAGTACAAGACGTACGTTCTCGATGAGTTGTCGGAGGATCATGCCGGTAAGACATTCAACCTTCGCGTGTTTGCAAACTTCGACAGTGATGATGACAGGGTTGAGTATACGAAGTACTTGCTTGATGTTCGCAACGGCACTTTCTATATGGAAGAGAACGCTTACTTCAAGCTAAACGTCGGTGATCAGGATAGACCTGACGTGTGGTTTGATATTATCAACGGCTTCATCTTTTCTTTCGACAAGCAGTTCATGACGCGACTTCCGGGACACCTGAAGGCTTCGTTTGAAATGCTTGACGAACAGGTCGAGGCTTGAAATGAGAAAAAGACACCAACCATAAGCGATGCTGCGTTGGAAGCGGTCAGCAAGTTTGAGTCGGCAACCATCCACTACGAAAAAGTCAGGACCGCTGATGGGGTCACTAGTGGTGGGGACGTGAAACTTGAAGCAGCGTTCCGAAAGAAAAACGCCACTCGCGGCAAGCTGGTAGCGTTGATTGCAAAACTCGAAGAAGCTGTTGCATTTGAGCATCTTCGGTTCACGACACTGTCCGAATCGGTGGACAAGTTGGGCAAAGGAAAATCAAATGAGAATCACAAATAAATACGGACCAAACATCACGGTCTTGCTACCCGGTTCGTGCAACGCCACTTGCGAGTTTTGCTTCTGGAACCGCAATGAAGCGAAGATCAGACCTCCGACGGACTACATCAATCAGGTCTTTTCACAAATCTCCGTGCTGCCCGATGCGTTCCGCACGTTGAGCATTTCCGGTGGTGAGCCGACACTCAGTCCTTGGTTCAGCACGTTTCTGGTTGCTCTGTCTGAGTATCGACGCCGCTTCCAGCTTTATCGTGTGGTGCTGACAACACACGGCGGAAACCTCGCACCATTTGTCACCGCCGGTGGATGCGTGGTCGATCACATAAACATCAGTCGGCATGCTATTGGAGACGAGGCAAACGTGGAAGTGTTTGGCACTCGCAACATTCCGACTGATGAAGAGTTGCGTGACCTGATTCGGAAAATACACCGTGACACACGTTGCGACGTGACACTCAATTGTGTTGTCCCTGCTGATGTGTCGATCAGGTTTTGCCGCAACTACATCACGTACGCAAAAGACCTTGGCGCTGACGCAGTAAGCTTCCGAAAGGTGGCAAGCGATGTTTCCCCGACCGCCACTGAGCTTGCTTACGTAGAACGGTACGGCAAGGTGTACGAATCGGATTGTCCAGTGTGTCGCGGTATGGAACAGATCGTCAACGGGTTTATCGTTCGCTGGAAAGGTTCGGTCGAGGAACCGTCAGTCGAGACTGGTGGCGTTTACGAAGTTGTGTTCCATCCAGATGGACAGGCATACACCGATTGGAGTATGAAACACCCGTTGCAGATGGTGAAGAACAACATAATTGACCAGATTCGGAAAACCAAATCGGCCCCAAAGAAAGTTTCAATAGTTCCATCGAGAGTGTCAAAAGCAGCTTTCAGAACCGTCGACGATATTATGTCCGGTCGTAAGAAAATGCGGACTCTTAAAGTGGTTGCACATGGCACGTCTGGTATCGGTTGCGGCTCTGGTGGCGGTGGTTGCGGTGGTGGCGGTGGGTGTGGTTCTGGTGGCGGCGGTGGTTGTGGGTCGCTTGAGCGTCGCGGGTGCTGACATGAAACTACCAGACGACAGAACTTCCGGCTGCGGGGTTTGTATGCTCTCCGCTTTTCTGTGGTTTGTAGTCGCAGTTGTTTCAACATATCTAGCATTCACAATTCAACGATGGTGGTGGCCAGCAGCAATGATCCCCGCAGTGGTAGGGTTCAGACTTGCCCGGTATTACTACCGTCTCCGAAACCATCAACGGTAAATAAGGAAGAAGCAAATGAAATGCGAATTCTGTAAGCATTGGAACGGTCTTGAGTTTACTGCTCAGGTTGATGACGGGACTACTAATGGAACTAGAAGACATTTACAACTCCCAACGATGTTGCACCCGGTTATTGGGAAGTGCGTCCGGTTCCCAAAAACCTTAGATGTTCAAAGTGACCACGTTTGTGGGGAATTTGAAGTTTTGGATAAGGTTCTTCGTACTTTTTCCTCCATCTTCCCACACACTGTAGTGCGGTGTGAAGAATTAAGTTCGAATTTGTACTATGTAAAATCGAAACTTGCAGGAAGCCGTAAAAGGAATATGGTACTCCGCAATCAGGTGGCAGCCCTTAAAGCTAGTCTTGAAAAACTTACTAAGGAAAAGCAAAATGAAATCTGATACGTCTCTCTCTCAATGACCCCTGTATTTATCACCTTCATGCTTGACGTTTACTGCTTGCCAGAAATCGACATCAAGAACAAAGCGCGTGAGGGTGCTCTGGCACGTGCGAAGCGCGAAAACCTCGTGACCAAAGTCAACAAAGTTGCGGCGGCAACGTTTACGATGGAGATAACTGATCGTGGCCGTGCTTATGTCGACCTGATTATGGAAGTCCCGCTTCCGGTCGCTGCGACTGTGTACGTTGACCCCCGCACGTTGCCGGAGAATAAGAATGGATAAGCGCATTGAACTCATCGCTGGTCATTTCGGAACCGTGACCGGCGGCGTGTGGTCGTTTACCGAATCTCAGTTGGAAGCATTTGTTCGTGAGGTCTGCCATGAAGAGTGCTTCGGCCTGACAGCACTAGTTCAACTGGTTAGTGGATTAGCAACCAGTGGTGCTGACCAGCACGTCATTTACTTCCAGTCGGCGTTTGAATGCGAGGCAATAATCAGTTCGTTAAGTTCTGCGTTCACCAGCGTTCAAGCGTTGAACCCGACGATTGGTTTCATAAACGTTGGGTTGGGGCAGGATCAATTGAATGAGGTCTTGACGATGTTTGTCAATAACGAAATCAACGTCTTGCTCGTGGCCAAAACGTTTCTCAGCCACTCATGGTCAGTTGCACCTGTCAATAGCCGCTCAGTAATTCAAAACAGCTTCACGTGGACGGAAAGCGACAACGACCGCAATGACGCAAACAGCCACCTTCGCATGTTTGCGAACGGGTTGCCAAACGTTCAAATCAATTTCACCGGAGACTAGAATGAAAGTTAGGATCGAGGCAACTCTTTCTGAACTGATGCAACTTTGGGGAGCAGAACGTGCCTGTTCTCTGGCACGCGTTGATTACTACAAAGTTTGCATGGTTCCATCAGACGAGCAGTTCAACGTGACCGAAGAAGACTTGGCACGCGTCGGCATTATCGAACAAACACATACAGGAGAATCGTCATGAAGAACAAGAGCCAAAAGCTTGGATTGAAAATCTGCGTCATCAACACTGCACGCTTCACCACGCTTGAAGAATTTACCGCAGAAGTTGAATCAAACATGCTTCAAACTCAACAGGAATTCACTGGTCGTGGTGTTGATGGTTTGATTGAAGTCCACGTGCTGCTGCTTAAAAGCCTTATTGAAAAACTGACAATGAAGGCGATTGAAGACGTTGTTACTTCAATTAAGGAGAAGTGTCCTGACGCGATGCCTGTACGTCTTGTGACAATTGAACGTGAGTTTTCATTTGAAAAGATGGTTCAGTACTCACAGGACGCTCAAGAAGAACTGGAAAAGCTCGTCAGGCAGGGGTTTGCTGAATGCGACAAGCTTGCCATGCAAGCTCAACTCGTTCCGGTCAACTCGTTCCGAAAGACACTCCACTAACCCACGTAGAGATTTAAATGAACATTTCGAGAGAGTGGATTCAATCGCAAATCTCAATTGGGTACAACGTTGTCCAAGTCAACTTTGGCAGGTTTGCGGTCGTGCACGGAAATCCAGCAATCATTTGTAAGAACACGCATGCGGTGACCGTGACCGACGCGTGGAAGATGTTGAAGAAAGAACTAATCGTTCCAACCAATGAACTTTAACCAAGGAAGAAAAAACCATGAACACCAAACCAAAAGCAAAATCAACCGCAGTCGCGCTCAAGAAATTCAAAGGCTTCTTGGTCGTGCCGCTTCACATTCACGCGACCGATGCCAAGGCCGCACGTGCGCTGGCACGTCTTGCCTCTAGCGTTGTTCAGTTCTCGAAGTTTGGACCTGAAGGCTCAGTCGAGACTGGTCGCAACAAGGTGCACAGCGTTTTTCTTGTGCGCAAGGTCAAGGCTAGTAAGAACTTCAAGAACGGCTATTCGCTATGAACGCCACCATCTTTGACGTGCTGTTTCTACAGCAGCCGGAACCTGACGCGGATACGATTCGCATGCAACAGCAGATGGATCGTAACCGCAACCCGCACAACGATCCGCATAAACCACCTATCCGCAACGTCGGGGAAATCATCGGTGATGTTCGTGCAGAACGTGCGCGGTTGCAGCTTTGCCAACTGGCAATGGCGAAGCTTCAGCACAAGAAAGAGATTGAAGCGAACGGTGGGTTTGCAACGATTTCATACCTTGCCGATATAACCGTCTTGCACAAAACTGAATCAGATGTTTCAACCAAGGTAGTCAATTATTAATCCTCTGGAGTTTATATGAACGCACTTGTAACCACGACCACGGCAGATACGAAAAACACAATCGAGACAGTGATCGACGCTGCCAGCCACAGTGACATTGTCAAAAACTGCCAAGACTTGCTGGAGGCAATTTGTAATTCTGGACGGAACATGTCTGTCAAAGTCGACGACATCCTGAAGGCTGGTCAGAAAAAGGCACTGGTACCGGAAGCAAAGGTTCGGAGCTACGCTCAACTATACCAAGACCCGATCCTGAAAGAAATCTTCCGTGGCTTCATGGACGACGCCGAACTTGAACGTGTTTTAAGTTGTAAGAACGACCTTTTAAGCATCAACGGTTCTGAAACGCCGTCTGAGGTTGTTCCTTACGTCTTCGACATTGAGTTGATGGAGTTTGTATTAGCACCAGCACCATTAGCACCCGCAGAGACAGAACCTTATGTACCTCCGTCCAAGCGCCGGTCCAAGCGCGTGTCAAAGCCTAGCGGAAACTTACGGCGGCAGATTCGTTGGACGCGCGAGGAACTTGAGAAAGTTTCCGAAGCCTACATGCTGGCACATAGAGTCAACCCATCGTGGACGAAGGGTGCTCTCGTTGAAAAGGCCATGAGCAAAGTTTTGCCTAAAGACCGTCTGAGGGAGCCAGCATCAGCATGGACTTCAGTTCGCATGGGTGGCTTTTTGGAACGCGTGTCTAAACGAGAGGATGTTGACAGTGGTCCTGAGTCTCAGGGTAAAGAAGTAACAGGTCGCGTGAGTTCTTCCGAAATCGTCATGTCCACTGGGTTCACTCCGAAAAATACGCAACTCGCTGACGACTCTTACGGCCCTGACGAAGATTGGGATGATGAGAGTGATGATGAAGATGATGGTGGTGAAGATGATGGTGGTGAAGATGATGGTGGTGAAGATGACCCTGACTGTGATGACATCGAAACCAATCATGTCAACGAAGTTTCCAGTGACGTGACTGTAACAGACATCACTATGAATGATATTGAGGACGTGGTCGAACGCGTGACAAACCGTACCATAAAGAACGCCCTTCGTAAACAAAACGAGAGCCTTCAATCTATGGAGTTGCGTTTGGCTGACACTCAATTACGTATCGAGTCAGTCGGTCGTCAGGCAGGTAAGTGTATTGGAATGTGCGGTGACATTCTTTCAGAGTTGTCCTCGGTTCGAGCGTCGCAAAAGACCATTAAGAACCGTCTTGACTTGATTGGCCCTGACGAGGCTTGGGAAAAGAAAGTTCTTACGCTCCAAACCAAGTTGGTTTCAATGGTGGAAGAAGTGTTATCATGCGTCGGTAAGAAGACAATTAAGGCCGTCATTCCACGTATTGGCGTTGCTAAACGTCGTCAACAAACGTAGTTCCTGAATGGCAGACCACGCAAGGTGGTCTGCCTGTCGACACCGCAGGGTCAGATTGAAATCCTAGGAGATACTTTCATGTCAACAGTTTTGCAACGAAAAAACGCTCAGGGCTACAAGACAGTTCCAAATTCTTGCGGCAACTGTGAAAACTTCACAAGTCGAGTTGTTCACTATAAAGACAGTTGGCCTAACCGTATTCTTGTTGATGGTATGGGTGATGAGACAAACTCTTTTGAGAGTCGGTTCAGGTGTTCAATAGGCAAGTTTGCTGTTGCTAAACTTGCAACGTGTAAGAAGTGGTCAGCAAAGATTTAATGGTCTCAGACAGATTACCTAATATTTTAAATACCCGGAGAACGAAATGACTGAAGAGAAGCTTGAAATCCCGCGTGGCTATTTGGAACGTGCAGATGGTGCTTTGATCCCGGCGTCGAAGGTTGCAGACATAGACAAGGACCGCACTCGCGTCGTGACACAGCTTTGCGAGCTTGCCAAAGTGCAGAGTTTGGCGATTGCTGAATTCAAGGCACGTGCCACCGCCGAAGTTCTTGACTTCGTTGGTCGCAGTCTCGCCGAGTACGACGTGGCGCATGGTGGTAAGAAAGGCAACGTCACGCTGGTTACGTTTGATGGTAGGTACAAAATCATCAGGCAGATGCAAGACACGTTGGTATTTGACGAACGCTTGCAAGCGGCAAAGGCGTTGATGGACGAGTGCATTGTTCTGTGGAGTAAGACCACAAACGGCAACATCAAGGTGTTGGTCAACGACGCATTTCAAGTCGACAAGGCCGGCAAGATAAACGTCGGTCGCGTACTGCGTTTGCGTAGCCTGAAGATTGAGGACGAGAAGTGGCAACTGGCAATGAAAGCTATTGGCGACTCGATGCAGGTCTCTGGCAGTAAGCCGTACATACGTTTCTATGAACGCTCAGAAGCCGGAGACTACGTTGCAATATCTTTGGACGTGGCAACGCTATGACAACTCGAAAATGGAACCTGTTTGTTTCAACCATGTTTTTCATCTGCTGTTTGATCCCGCTTTACTTGGGCTACAGAATGCACGTTGATGACGCCCCGTGGTGGGTGATGCTTGCTCCAACGTCACTCGGACTGTTTTATGCGTTCAAGCACTTTCGTGTGTGGCTGATGTTGAAACGCAAAAACATAGGGGGTGACTTTTGAACACTGTCACACGTCTCCGACCGGTTCCTCCATTTGTGTTTGTCGGGCGCGTGACCAGATTCAAGATCGTTCGGGTTCTAGACGATCCACATGAAGTTGAGTTGATCGTTCTGGACGGCCCCGGCGCTTCCGATGAAGTTTGCACACACCGGAGAACAGCATTGCTTGACAGGTGCTTGATTAAATATGTGACCGAGAACGCAATCACTGGCCACTCGCTTGTTCAATACAACCCGCTTTCTGGAAAGGTGCTGATGTACGAACGGGACAAAGTCTTTTACAAATGGTCTATCCACAATTCAGTTGAAGAGGCCCAAGGAGTTGCATGAAACAAACCATACACCTGTTACACATCAGAGTCGATCAACTTGATGGACTTGAAGAATGCTTTGCAAAGCGCACCGAACTCGGGTGGGTCATTCCTGACTGGCTGGTCAAGCTTCGCACTCTAGTTGAGAAAAACTGTAAAAAGTAAGTGTTCATAACCCACGGAGGACTAGAAGTTGAAAACAATTCGTATCTTCAAACTAATGACCGGCGAAATGCTTATCGGTCGTCTTGTATCGGTCAACGGAGAACCGGTTGACGACATGGAGGAAGCCGCACTCAACCAAATCCGGTTGTCAAAGACAAAAGAATTTGTCATGAGCAACCCCGCTCAGATCGGCATGCACCAAAACATGCAGATTGCCACAATCCCGCTGATGATGTGGGTGAAGCCTGACCAGACTCCCTCTGGCACGTTCCTCGGTGAAAGCGTCATCTTTGAAGTTGACATGACTCAAGCTTGTCATACCGACTTCTGTGCAAACTTTTACAAGTCGGTCTCAAACATTGAAGTTGTCCTTGGCCCCAACATCGTAAAGGGCAACTTCCCGAAGTAAGTGGAAGCTGGTCACTAATTTTAGAGTTCCTTCCTCTACAGAATAACCAAGACCTGAAACCATGAAAACCGATAAACCAACATCAACAGAAAAAGTCGAGCCATTTTATTTCACCTGTGATAAGCTTCACATGACATTGCTCAACACGTCATGTGAAGACTCTCGAAAGCGGAATGAAAAGAGTGTGTGTGGGATCGCACGTTCCACGGCTTGCTACAAGTGCAAAGACGTAGAGCAACAGCAACAGTTGAGCCGCATGACTCCAGCAGAGTACCATGCGAAAGTTTCAGCAGAGGCAGCAGCAGCACCACCGCAAAAGCCACGGGCCGTTGCACCATTCAGGCCGTTCTACAACCATCGGTAGTAACTTAAATGGGCGACTCAGGTCGCCCAACATATTTTGGAGTTTGCAATGACTGTCTTACTCGTCGCCGATGGAATGAATTTTCTTCACAGAGGTCATTTCGCAGTTCCACTTTTAACCAACTCCGACGGGCTTCCGACAAACGCCATTCGCGGACTGATTTCGATTTTGCTTGCTGACATCAAGAACACGAAAGCAACTCACTGCGCTGTAGTCTTCGACCGACCGGGCCAAAATTTCAGACACCGCTTGTATCCTGAATACAAAGCACAACGTCAGGGCGACACTGAGTTGAGGCCGCAAGTGCTACCATGCAAGCGTCTTCTTGAAGCAATGGGCATTAAGGTTCTTGGTCGTCGCGGGGTTGAAGGTGACGACATGATTGGCAGCGTCGTGCAAACGCTGTACAGGAAAACCAAACGCACGTACATCGGAAGCAATGACAAAGACTTTGCAGCAATGGTCAATAAGAAAGTCCACCTGCTACGTCCAAAGAACGTTGTGCTTGATCCCGACGGAGTCTTTGAACATTTTGGTGTTCGGCCTGACCAGATGGTTGACTACCTTATGATGCTTGGCGACAAGGTGGACAACATACCGGGCATCAACAAGGTGGGTGACAAGACAGCAGCTAAGTGGCTGAACAAGCACGAGACACTAGCATCGGTTATCAAGAACGAAAAGTTCACACCGAAGATGAAGATCAACGTTGAGAACGCAAAGCCGTTCCTCAGCCTATCACGTAAGTTGATAACGCTTCGGACAGATTTCTTACCAGACCTGACATTGGACGATGTTGAAATGAAAGGTCTTCAACCAGAGTTGGATCGCTTGTGCAAAGAACTAGAATTCACATCGACGCGCAGCATGATCCGCAACGTACTGAGGTGACGCAATGGAAGTCTTTGGACTACGCAAATGCTTTTGTGGGAGTCGTGAAGTCGATTACATGATTTATGGGTTTGAAGCCTACGTCTTTTGCAAGAGTTGTCAGAAAAGCAGTCCGGTGCTGAAAGCATGGCCGGGCGAATCAACATCTGAAAGGCGTGAGCGTGCACGGCGCGGTTGGAATGAGTATATCGAATCTCACTTCAGCACGTGTCGTGCGTTGGTCGTCACATCGCACATTGTCGTGCACGAGACTGCCAATGATAAGCGCACCAGTGATGAACCATCTGTCGACCAACACGAGACTGAGTCAAAGTTGGAGGACGTCATTGAACGTAAGCTGAAGGCGCAAACAGCGTTGAACAAGATCGTCAAACGGTTGTCTGATTTTAGTTCGACGCTGAATAAGCACAACGCTGATCTGGTTGAAGAGTTTCGACGTTGCGAACGTGAGATTGCGGAATTGACCGCAGCGATTCACGAATCCAATACCGAAACAAACCAGCCGCGTGATCCTGACGACCTCGACAAAGAATTTGAATTCGACGACAAGTTTGAAGAGTTTAGGAGTGCAGACGACGCGTACGAGGAACCGGAATCTTTTGAAGAGCGCGTCTTGATTAGCGAAAAGGTCAAGAAGCTGTTCCGCAAGATTGCAAACAAGACACACCCTGATAAGACGGATGATCCCGAGTACCACCAACTGTTCAGGTCTGCAAAGCAATATCAGAAAGAGAATGACTACGACGGTCTGCTGGAAATATGGAATTACATCAGCGGAACCGTGTCACGCATCTTGTCGAAGATTCTCAAACGCTTGCAACAAGAGATTGAAGAGTTGCGAAACACCGAACGTCAGTTGGCGGCTGTTCGTGAAAGCAATGATTACAAGTTGCTGACGTTGTACGAACAGAATCGTGAAGCGGTCTTGCAGCAAACGCGGTTGCAACTTCGGTTAAAGATTGACCAGATGCAAAATCATTTGCGCATGCTCAACGTCATTGCCGGACGTGAAGATAAGCCGAATGATCCCCCAAACGTATTCTTTAATTTCGGTTGAACCAACGGAAAAGCCCCACCAACTCATTGCGAGGTTGGTGGGGCTTTTTGTCGTTGTGCGTTTGATTATGCGACTGCGAGTTCGGCAGCGAGTCCCTTGACCTTCGCAAACGTCGAGTTGTTGACGATGTATTGCAGTTCGAGCTTTGTCAGCGATTCACTGTTGTTGCGCAGACTGGCAACAATTGCTTCTTCGTCACCTTCCGTCGTGTGCGCGAGGTTCATTGCAAATCCGCCAATTTCACCAGACGCTTGGTCCATGATCGTCTTCGCGGCGACCGGAGCGTCAGGCTGAATGCCATTCACCGGCGATGAGTCGTAATCTAAGATGCGACGTTGTTCGGCACGTGCTTCGTCACTGTCAAGCATTGCCATTGCATCTTCTTCAGAAATCAACGTAATGACGCGTGAGCTAACAAGACGGCGGAAGTCCGGCGACATCAGCAGTGCTGACTTTGTCGCTTGCGTTGTCATGTCAACCGGGATTTTGGTGTCGTGGATTTTGATGGCAGCAGCACGACCATTGCCTTCGGTGATCGTGATGTTTATGACACCTTTGACGCGACCGGTTCCGCCGGTGTTGTTGAGCGCCCAAACGCTTGAGGACTTTGCATTCTCACATTGCGAGATTGTGATAAATTGTGGCTTCATGTTTATTGCTTCCTTGTGTGATTAAGAATTGAATTCCTGCAACAGCTTTTCAAACCTTGTTAGGTTTATCGACAACACTTGGTGAACGTTGAACTCGATGCACTCACCGCCCATCATTTCTGCAAACTTCCTCCACAGCTTTTCGTCCAACACATATTCCCACATCCAGTTCTTCCAACCAAGACGCTTGATCCGAAGTGGGTATTCTTTTTCAAGACGCATCATTTCAGGTCTGTCAAACGTGCAACCGCTATCGAAATTCTTTTCGATGTAAGCGATAAACTCGCGCAGAATCAAAATAGCCTTAACGTCTTGTGTCGCGGTCTTGCGATGAATCTGCACCAACCGCGTGCTTATCTGACGCTTGCCCATCTTGTACAAATTCAATTCAGAATCACTGATTATCTTTGCACCTTCAGGACGCTTCCTGTCAGCCTCCATGCACCGATGTGCAGTGACATTTGTGTAATTTTTGCACGTTGTAATTGTGCACGCCGTTGGTTGAAACCAATCTACCAACGGACATTGTATGTGGTGGTCGTCTGCTTTAGTCATTTTTCTACCGCTTCTTTGCCGTGACTTCGACGTTGGCGATGCTTATCTGTCTTGGCAGAGATTTACAAAGCTGCGTCAGGTTGTGATACGGCGTTTGGTTTAACCACTTGTACGCACCATACAGTCCGATCCCGATGGAGTCGGCTTGGTGCACTGCGCATGAAACTTTGGCGTAAAATCCTTCTAGGTCGATCACCCTATTCCACGCGTTTTTCCACTGCGCTGCTGGAATCACTGTGAACTTTCTAGACGCTTCGCCTTTCAGGTTTGCGTAGATGATGCCAATCATTATGTTCACTAGTTCTATTGTCGTCCCCTTCAACCCTCTGGACATGAACCTTTCCGCAATCGCGCGGTTTGGTTTGTAGTTGTCCAGCAACTCTCGTATTTCCGCAATGAACGGTTCGGCCTCGTCCATAACATTTCCGGTCAACTTTCTCATAGGTCTTTGCATCATTCCAGTTGCAATGACTTCAACTTTGAAAGGCTTGGTTATGTTTAGGACTGACCACGCAAAATTCTCAACCCCCGGATCGAAACAGATGACGCGAAGCTCGTCGACAAGTTCAGCCTGTATAAAGCTGTCAGCCTGTTCTTCAGACCAAGAAGTCCAAACCTGTGGAAGCTCAACAACCTCGAACAAATCACGCTTGACTTCGATAGGAACAAGCATTCGGAACTTGAACCCTTGTTTGATGCACGCCTTTGCCTTTGCCATGTTTTTCTTCCAGTCGGCAAACAGCGTGTACGTTGACTTCACTTCAATGAGCGTCTTACCTATTTGTATGTCTGGGTAGTACGACCTATACACGCCATTCAGTATATAAGTCACGACCTTAATGCCTTCGGTCGCTACTTTGATTTGTGACGGTTTGAACTTTTGCAACAAGTGGCTAAGTGCAACATCCTCATATCCTTGAACGACGACTTCGCGGTCACCAAGCGTGAACAACCTGTCAGATGGCAGTATTTCGGTCGTGCGCTCTAGGTAGCATTTTGGACAACCACTCCGCCCATGAATAATTCCAGACATTGTTGTGTCCCACACATGTCCGCAACTACATTTAAACGTTGCCCTGCGGTTTGGCTGTCCGCTTTTTACAGACTTGATGAACTTGATTGTCGAGTTGTTTGCTTTGAGCTTTTCGACGATTTCCAAGTCAGACAGCTTTGACGCTTGGCCTTGCATCACGCTTGCGCAGTCGGGACACCCGTGCTTCAACTTCAGCAATTCGTAAGGCTTTGTTTCCCACTCGTGTCCGCACGTGCATTTGAATTTTGACATTGAGTGGTTTGCAACATAATCCACGCACTCAATGTAGTTGAACTTTTTCCTCAGCTTCTTGAGAAACACTTTCGGCGTTTCTTTTTGACCGTTCGCGGTGCGCTTGCGCGAACACCTTATACACGTTGCGTGCGTCTTTTCATATAGAAGCGCGGCGGGGCGTGCAATAAACGGTGACTTGCATTCAGTGCACTCGTGCTTGAGAGGCGTGTAGATTGATTTGAACTTTGCAATCCTTACAGGTTGTCCAAACTTTTCAAGCAATCGTCTTTTGTATGAAGCTGCTGTCCATTGCTTTCCCATTATGTCTCTCCTAAGTGCAAACAAATTATGTTGTGCACCCCTGTTTTGGAAATGCGGTCAAAACAGATTAGTTTTCACATCCAGTTCTATTTACAGTATTCAAATACTAATTTTCATCCATATACTGAAGGGAATTGACCATGACGATACAACGTGGTACTCCGAACAATAGACGTATTCATGCACGCAACTATACGCAAGAGCAAGCACAGAGACGATTAACTGAGACAGTGCAACCGTACCAACGTCAAGGGCTAAATGCACTCGGTGTTGACAACCATCCGGTGTACTTGTACCTGAAACTCATGTCGTCAACTGCATGTTCATGTCGTGAAGTGCAACGTGACACTGAACTTGGTTCTGCACAAACTGCACGTGCAACAATGAGCGGTATCAACGAAGAGCATGAGATTTCAATTGATTGGTCAAAGCCGCTGTTTGGTGAACAACACGAAGCACGCTTTGAAGAAGAACAACTTGGCGGTGACAATGACGATTACGCATTCGACGACGGTGTTATTCCTCACGCAAACCAAGTTCTTGAATCAAGCCCTGATTGTGGCATTTGTTACCGCAGTGGCTTTATTCCCGGTTTTGAACAATATGGCAAGAAGCGTTATGTCTTTACGACGCACCATGTTGTTGAGCAAACAGGATTCAACATTGACCGCAGTGCTGCTCCTCACTCATTTAGTCGTTTGCACCGTAATGGGTTTGTTGAATTCGATATGTTTGTCCCGAAGTACTTCAAAAGCGTGTCGTTCAGTGTCAGGTGCAACCACGACCTGCTAAATGATGTGCTTTATGTCGCACCGGGCGTGCAGTGCACACTTGCGTATCTCAAGTCTGTCGCTGGAACAACAATTCGCATTCGCACGACAGCGGAAGAGTTTACACATGTTGTAGTTGTGTTTGATCTTGGCTCCGAAGAAGTTGTTGCAAACATCGCACAACTATCAAAGCAGACAGACTGGACGCAATTTGAAACAATTGGCAACCTGAATGTGGTACTGCCAATGCTCATTAAGGAAGTTACAGTTGGAAGTTTGTTGTGGTTGCCGAAGAAAGGTATTGGTTTGCGCATTGTTGACGTGACTTATTTGAGAACGTCTGACGGCCGCAATCTGGACTGGGCGGTAAACACACGTATTGCACAACCACAAGAAGCGTGGAAGTACATTGCTAAGGGTTTTCCCATCCTGTAGGTTTTGAAAAATAATACTAATTAGTAGCTGTGCAGATTGAAATAGTTGTCGAATCTGTCACCGCACCGATGCGTATTGTTTCCTCGCTCACAACCGAGTTGGTACAGTACAACGTACCAATACATAGTGCGGCGTTTGTTTCAGAAGTTTGTTTCACTCGTTGCACGTTGTGCTCGGTGGCAGTTTGCAAATACTTGCTGTCGACACTAATTTCTTTACTCAGTTGAACTGAATTGTTTAAACCTTACCTCCTAGGAGATTGAATCATGGCAATCACACGCCGCGCTGGTACTGCTGCGAAGAAACCCGCCGCAAAGAAAGTTGTTGCAAAGAAGGCTGCACCGAAAGCTGCTGCCAAACCCGTCAAGAAGTCCGCTGCTGAACTGAAGAAAGCTGCTGTTGTTCGCCACAAAAAGGCAACCGGCGCTATCAAGGTCAACAAGGCCGCTTCACTGATCGCAAAGAAGGCCGCGAAGAAACGTTCACCTGCTGCACGTTCACTCGCTGCAAAGAAGGCTGCAAAGACGACCAAGCGTTTGTACGGTGACAAACCGGCACAAAAGGCTGCTGCCGCACGTGCGAAGACTGCACCGAAGGCTGCCGCTGCTCCGTCCGCTGCCAAGGCCAAGCTTGCCGCATCGCGCACTGCGCATCGTGCCGCTATCGCCAAGTCCGCTTCTGCTACCAAGGCGCACGTTGCAAAACTGCGTACCGCTGCAAAGGCCAAACTTGCTAAGGCGAAGACACCCGCTCAACGCAAGGAAATCCGCGCCGCGCACAAGAAGTCTGTTGCTGCACACGTTACCAAGCACCGTTCGACGGTTGCTGCACATCGTGCCAAGCACGCAGCTCTCCGTGCCAAGATCGCACCGAAGTACGACGCGTCACTGAAGGCCGCTGCTGCAAAGCGTGGTGCATCGAAGAAACCTGCTGCTGCGAAACCCGCCGCACGCAAGGTTGCTGCGAAACCTGCCGCCAAGAAAGTTGCCGCGAAGAAACCCGCTGCTGCCAAACCGCCGGTGAAGCACGTTGCACCGAAGACCGCCGCACGCAAGCCCACCGTCAAGGCTCCGGCCAAGAAGGTTGCTGCGAAGCCTGCTGCAAAGAAGACCTTACGTCCGCGTCTCGGCTAATCCGAACGAAGATACGTTGCATTGAACAAGAAAGCCCACTTCGGTGGGCTTTTTTGCGTTGTACTAAACGTAGCAACTTGGTTTGAATGCTAATTTTGTTGTACATTTTCACATGGTGACCACTATGTCCTCAAAACGTCTCGAACAGATTAAATCTGCACGTAGCCTGAATGACCTGCTTGAAGTCGTTTCAGACATCGCGTATGAATTCAAAAACAGCAGCGTTATTGTACAACGCATCATCAAGAGTTTGTCAGCATCGACGTCATCAACAATTCAACGTCGTGCCGGTAAGTCGGCACCAAGCGTTACGATGGACCGCCGTCCTCCGAGGGACGAAACAAATAAAACCAAGCTTGCAACACCAGTTGCACGTAAAGCTGGCGTGAAAGCCGACAGCGAGTTTGTGCAAGACGAACTCGTTATGGACATGCGTGACGAAAACATTACCAAGCCAACCAATGCTGTCACAGATGATAGGTATATTCCGCCGAAAGTTGCTGATCTGCAAAAGCACATTGCTGTCATTCACAAGATGTACGACAACGCAGTTGCACTTGACGCCGTCGAAGCGATGTTGAAGCAGACGTTTGCCGGAAACAAGAAGGCCGCTGCTGCACTGGCAAACATCGCCGCGTTGAAAGAAGATCACGACAACACGTTGGATGATGCTTTTGAAGCACTCAACGTGGTTGCAGAAAAGCATTTACCACCGAAGTTGTCGTCATTTATTGACAAGATCGAAGGCCATTTGGTCAAGATCGTTCCCGGTGGTTCTTACAACAACATGCAGCGTCAAACGTATGTTGTTCCTGATCCAGAAGACAATAGCTTGATGCACTTCTGTGAGTATAGAAGCTTCCAGCACTTCAAAGACAAGTCAGGCGTTGTTTATCCGCTGTACCATTTCATTGTCACTGGTGTGATAAACGAGCAAGGCATGATGACTATGCACGTCAACTGTTTCCCGGACTTCAAGCGTCCCGGAAAGTACCCGCTTGGTCAAGAAGTCAAGACAGTCGAGGCTGCCGTTAAGCGCATTGATCTTCTGTTGACGCACAACAATTTTGCAGTCAATCACCTGAAACAGCCGTTGCCGTTCGACACTGATCGTGCAAAGAGCATGGGTCTTACGACCGTTCCGGGCGTGGTCGCCGCCCTCGTGAAAAATGATGACCTGTTCATCACACATAATCCAGACATGACAGAAGCAGCAAAACTGAAGATGGTTAAGACCATCCTCGGTCTGCTATCCGCAGTGATCGGTATAAACAAGCAAGGTAAATTTGCAAACCATCAACTGTTTACGTACAAGCCAATCGTGAGCAAGAATATGTACAAGTTCTCGCTCGTCCCAAACGCAGACAAAAATGATTTGCACTTCTCACTGCAACAATTTGAAGAGGCCGCTGCGGTGCTTGGCCTGAAAACTGACAAACAGAAAGCTGCATTCAGATTTGCACTTCAGAATTAAAACTCTAAGGTGCTGTAAATGATACAAGAGGACGCAATTCATCTTAGGTACGACGTCTACAAGTTGGGCGTTGAGCCAATTGACAATGACCACTTCCGAATGCTGACACTTGCGGACTCCGCACGTAAGACACTTGATAAGTCGTTGTTGGTGCAAATCTTTGACGAGCTTATTCAGGTTATGAATGAGCATATTGAAAGAGAAGAAGGTATAATCAAGGAAACCACCTACCCTTTTGTCTTTCACCATTGTAAGACGCATGACGATCTGAGGAAGCAGGTCGCAGACGCTTACAAGTACATCATAGAGTCCTCATTACTGAGCTTCGGTAAGTACAATCCGGTGTCGGCACTGACGCAAGTTCTGTTGACGCACTTTGACTCCTATGACCGACAGTTTGTTGAGTACTATCAAAAACAACCAAGGTGATCTATGAAATATCGACATGCACCTTATGATTTCGAGTTGGAAGTGTTGCCTGTGAGTAGCGGGACGCTGGCGTCAATCATACGGAATCAGTATGTCGACATCGGCAACTTGTTTGAGTTCATTGCACCACTGCTTTACAAGACGCCACACTTCCGTAGCGGGAAGAACTGGTTCACGCTGGTCAATGTGACTTGCACTCACACTGACTTCTCGTACGGAATTTGCACTGCTCCAGCAAAAGAGAATGCACCACAGTCTTGTACGTGGCTGTTCACTTTCGCACTCAACGCTGCTCGCTATGATGCTGGCAGCGTTGTCACGTTTAGCAGTCTGCGCGGCATCAACATGGTCGCGTGGGGAAACCGCGATGGGAAGTTTCTGACTATCGGTGTCACGCACTCACAGGCCGGGGAGTACGGTCTGCGCTATGACATGATGACACCACGGTACGTCTACTACCTACTTGGAGCGGTGACGAAGAGCTTTGCAGTCAACAACCGCTACATGACGACCAACGCTGACTACAGTGCAAACTACGCAAACCTCCGTCCAGAGATTATGTACAGCAGTTTGTACATGAAACCTCTGTACAACTTGATGATGCGCACGCCGTACCACTTGTGGATTTACAACCGCCATGTGTGGGCCAGCGCACCGCATCTGATTAGCGTCAAGCACATCACGGCAGAAACACTTCTGTACTTTTGCATGTATATTCGCAATACCTCTAAGCTATTACCTGAAGTTGAGGAAAAGGTTTTGGACATGTTCCATGAAAGTCTTACTGACATGGTTCAACGCCACGACCAAGATTCCAATAGTCAGGCAGTCGCAGAGTGGCAACAGTTGTATGCAGCATTGGCAAACCGTGGACGCATTCCGGACAACGGGTATGTGTTCGGCTGGTTGCAAGAACAGGATTACATCACGCCAGTTCCAACGGGTGATTTCAATAGTCACCTGCGTTCTTTGATTTACGGTAGCGATGCTGGTTCGAGCACTGGCTTGAAGGTATAACAGAAGCGTAAACGCGGGTCCGGTTAGAGACCTGCACGGACGGTGATCAGAGCAGAATAACTAAGAACTCTGTGCACTAGGGGCAATACAGTGACCTCTTTAAAAGACTTTAGCCTGTTGGCCGCTAACAGTCAACGGTGTCAGCAACTTGAAAAAGAATTTGAGCAAGTGTGCTTTGCAGCAATGGCCGCCCTACGAACTTCTGACGATTTGGTTGTCTTGATTCTCGGGATGGTAGCAGAACTACGCTCACAGGGGCGTTCTGATACTGCGGAGAAAGCACTTGAGTACCTCATGCGAAACGACTTGTTGCCAAATAGAAAGCAAGTCGATGACGCGGCAGCAGCATAAACACATAGGAGTTTGGTCATGGCATTTAGAGCTATGGATGGTTCAGCGTTGACAGTCGACCTAGATATTTTGGACGACAATGACAGTCCAGTCGTGCCACGTCCCGGATTTCCGAAGGTGACGTTGCTAGACCAAGATAAATCTGTCATCGCACAGTACAATGCGGTGCCAACCGCTACGCCCGGTCAATGGGAATCCGCAATTGTGTTGCCTGAGCTTGGCGTGACACAGACCACAGAATACCGCCTCCGATGGCGGTGTTTGTCGTCTGACGGTGAGAAGTACCAGTTCTTCGACAACTTGCTTGTCGATCCGAAAGCAGATAGACGCGACAGCGAAATCGTTTTGCTGACTGGTGACACGATTGCTGAGTTTTCAGTGCCGTTGAGTTACACTCCAGCAATGAACGGAACGTATCAAATCTACTCAGGAAACAACGAGCAACTGCTGTCACCTAAATCGTTGGCTGATGCTGACGTGACTGTGAACGCAGGGTTTGATCGAACTGCTATCTTGATACCTGCAATCGACATTCCACCGTCGTTGAAGCCAAACCTTCTCATGCTTCGCGCCACCGTCAGAGGTCGCCCGAAATCCTATTCATTCAAGTACTGGAACATCACCCCGCAGATCGCGTTGGCAATGACGTTGGTTGAAGACTTCCTCAACAAGTCACGCATTGAAAACATCATCCCTGAACTTGAATACACGTCAGGCGACCTAGTCGGTTATCTAGAACGTGGTTTGTACATGTTCAACATGACGGGAATGCCGACCGGGTTTACCGGTACGAATATGCAAGGGATGTTGCTTGACGCGTGGATCATCTGCACGACCTATTGGGCGTTGGGTGCACAGCTTATGGCCGAGGGGTCGTTGGCATTTGACTTCAGCGGTCAAGGTGTCTCACTAAACGTTGACCGCACACCGCAATTGGATTCTGCACTCGGTCGCATTGAAGCACGCATTCAAGACACCGTGGTTCCACTCAAGAAGCAGATCACCGCGCAAGGGTTCTTCTCTGGTGACGGTTCTATTGGCGCAACTCAAATGCGCAACCCGTATGCAACAGGTGTCCTGTCAGTCATCAACGCGCCCACGACCCGAGTGAACGGATTCAATAATTTTATTGGAAGACGCTTTTAATTCAGCAACACGGATAAATGTAAATACTAATTTGAAGAGAATTCAAAGGAGTATAGAATGCCCAACGTATCCGTGAGTTTAAAAGAAATCAAGAAGCGCCTCCCTAAAACGGTTGAGCTTCTTGAGTATGCTGGCTACACAAAGAAGTGCACCTTCAAATGCTTACACTGCAAAGCGGTTTATTCAAACCGAACAACGTTGTGGCTTGCGACAACCAAGACTGTGTGCAAGTGTCAAGGTCCGCAGCAATCAATACCGGTTGCAGAGTTTTTGAATCGGTTGAAGAAACTCAAAAGCACTCTCCGCCCGATCAACTATCGAATCATTGGTGGTTGGTGTACGTTTGAGTGCACAGTCTGTCAAACAAGGTTCGAGGCTATTCCGAAATCGGTCGAGCTTGGGACGTCGAACTGCCCGACCTGCAAGCATCAAGATTTTGCAGACGAGTACGTTTCGCGCCTTGCACAAGAGTTCCCCCACATCACGCTTGCCGAACCTTATCGAGGGTTTCGCACTGCTGTCAAACACCGTTGCACGTGTGGTGAGGAATTCACTCGTAAGCCATTCATTTCCAAAACCGTAGTGCGGAACGCTGGTTGTCCGAAGTGTGATTACGCTGTCGGCGGACCTAGGCTGAAGACAGTTGAGTTTGGAGAACGTGTTGTTCAGTGTCAGGGGTATGAAGACGCAGCCTTGAAGTACCTTGAATCTCGGCCCGGCTTCATTCCCGGCAAGTTGTCTACAAGCAAGGCTGAAGGAACACCAAACATTCGGTACCGGTACGCCAGCAAGATTCGGACTTACTATCCAGACTTCTACTACGCACCGAAGAACAGGTTGATTGAAGTGAAGAGCATCTTCACCTTGTTGAGCGTCGACTATCGCAAGACGGTGGCAAAGGCTCGTGCGTGCCTGAAACAAGGGTACGAGTTTCGGTTGATCTTGATCCACAACAAAGTCGTGTTGAATGTTCCGACAGGGTGGTTCAATCTCCCGAGACAGAAAATGCTAGACTCCTTGTGCTTGTTAAACCCAAAGCTTGAAACTAGGCTACGGTCTGTTGCTGTTTCCAACCCGTTTCTGGACAGTCAAAAATGAAAATTAAGGTACCTCGAACAGTCAGTAAGTCAGACAGCCCTCCAATGATTCCAAAACCAATCGTTGAAAAGAGAGTTGCAAACAACTGCAATTGTGCTGTAGCGATTCGCTACTGTGACAAAAGTGATTGCCCCCGGAAACAAGCACGGCAGTCGTAATCAACGGCTTCAACAACTTCATTGGATGTAGGTTTTAATATGTTCACCATAATGAAAGTCACCCCTGACGTTTTAAAGTCTTGGAACGCGGACCTAGCGAAATTCCTAAATTTCGGTTGGAACGTTGTTCCGACTATCGTTGACGGTTGGTACGTGTCCCCTAATGAGAGTCAGCTTCAAGTCATAAAGAATAACACTGACATGGGGCTAAACCTGAAAGTTTTATACGATGGGTTTCATGGGACTTCTATTGCGAACGCTAAGAGTATCCTGAGTTCAGGATTTCGCATGGATGCCTCTAGCGGTGGGCATCTAGGTAAGACGTTTTATGTGGCAGCCCACTTAGATAGGGCAGCGTTCCACGTTATGCGACGTATTCCAGAGAACGCCGACAGTTGGGAGAAGCCGCAAGAAGGGTACGTCTTTCATGGAGACCTGATTGTCAGTGGAAACCCTGTGAGAAAACCGCGAGACGTCGGCAGTTATCAGTATGTTGCTGACAGTGTCTACGCTGACGAAGTCGGTTTGGTTGATCCGAGTAGACAATTTATTGTTCGTCGCCTTTACAAAGTTGAGACGGTTCACAAGAAACAATCAAGCAAGTATGACCCAACTGTCCGGTTTGGCTTTGAGCGCCCAACCCCAACCGCCAAATATAAGTACGTCAGATAGATCATTCATTACGGACTCTAACATGAAAACAGTTATCAGCATTGAAAAGCTTCCGGTCTCCCTCAACAAGAAGTTTGAGGCAATTGCAAAGAAGCATCTGATGGTCGACACGTTGAAAGTTCAGAACAGTGATCGTCTGGACTTCCATGACTGCTCTGTCACCGGAATCAAGAACGCGTTGCTTGCAGCATACAACTTGGGCCGTGAAAGTACTGGGCCAAAGGTGTAGCCATGAAAATGCTTATATCGCTTTCGGCGAAGTGTCCTGACGACATTTTCCCGTTGATTGCACAGACCGGCCCCTCCATGTTCCTACGCAAAGCAAGTGGCAACGTCGTTGGTCAGCTGAGACCGACAGGTGGGAAAATCGTTTCTCACACTGTTGTTAATGGCGTGCGCACCTACACGTTTGCGTTGCCAAACGACGCACACCGCATCGAACGTCGCAACTACATTTTGAAGGTTCTGCGCCGTGTCGCTGAAAAGGTTGGTCTTGAAGTTCAGACCGTTGATATGGTGGCTGGAATCTCGGGACTCGCACTCGACGTCGTTGGACGTGAGGCCACCATTTTGTACATGGCACCGCAAGGATAAAATCATGCTCCTCTCAATATCGGCTGCACCAGCGGTAAAACAACTCTTGATGATACCGGGTCCACGGTACGACCACTCTACTGAGAAAACCCCAATCACCGCAGTTGCGTTGAAGGCGTTTAGTGACGTGGTGTTTTGCCACCTTAACGACGAAGTACTTCTCAGTAAGCTGAACCGTGCAGGTATCTACAAAGCTGACGACATTATCAAGGCTGCAAACGCCTCGTTGAAAGCAACACGTGCCGGAGAAACCTCGTTCATCGACAAGGGCTTTCCGGCATTGGTGCGTTCGGTGTTGGAGCGCAACTTCGACATGAAGTACAACTCCCGTGCGCACCGCAGTGTCACGGTCAAGGATGCGCCGATTCGATTGGTTAAAGACGTGTCCGGTTCAATCGCCGGTGCGTACTCGTTTGTTGCAACAAAGCTGTGCGCAGTGATGTCGCTTGATGCCAAGTACGTTCCCGCCATTGCCTACTACCTATTCACCGGACGTGCTGGAAATGGTCCGGTTCCAAAAGCAGTGACCGCGATCTTTTCAAAGACGCATGCACAAGAAGTTGCAGAAAAGAAACGGAGTGTTAGCATCGGGTTGTTAGACGTCACTCCGGCGCTGATTAAGAAGCATGGCGCTGATCTAGTCTCGCAGCTTCCAGAAATGTACGACACGTTTATTGAAGACGAACGCGTAAACTGCAAACCTCAAAAGCGCACTACGACGTCAAAGGTTGTGTTTGTTGCCGGTCGTCGCATTTGGGCACCGAGCAAAACCTCTACGACATTGACGCTGGCAAGCATCCGTGAGCAGGTGGACACTAAGATTCGTGACACAGTTGGTGAAGAAGTGTACCGATTCTTCACGTTTGTTATTCCGAAGTTTGGAAGCTCGAAGCGTCGTACTGACTTGCTGGCGTTCCAGACAAACAACTCACGTATCTACGCTGTTAAGCGCAAGATCAGAACGGCTGAAGGCAAGTTGGCTAAAGCCACCACTGCTACGGGTCGTAAAGAGCAGAAGACGTTGCTTGATACGTACGCTGGTGTCTTGAAGACGCTGACTGCACGATCCGATGAGTTGCGCGGAGCCACGAAGAAAGTAGTTGAACCGTGGATGGCACCTTATGTTGGCGCAAACGTTGACATCACAACCACTGAAGGTCACACGACAAAGGTCAAGCTCGACGACGGTATCCTGATTCATCGTCTAGTGCAACGCGCAAATCAGCGCAAGTTGAAACCTGACTCAATTGAATTGGGTGCGGTGATCGACTCGACCAACGCGGCACTGCTAACCATTATGGGTGTCGACAACGTATTACTTGCACTCGGCGGAAGCTCTATCAAGCTGTTCCGTTCGGTCTTCAGCAAGTGCGTTGACCAGATGAAGTTGAAAGTGTTTTCCGTTGCAATGTCCGACCAGTTTGGCGGAAGTCTTGACACCGCAATCGGCACTGTGACAGACAAGCGATTGTTGCGTTTGAACAGCCTGACGTCGGATGATGAGGCCGCGTTTAAAGAGCAATACGCGTCAGAGATTGAAGCATGGAACCCGCTCAAGCTAGAGGTCGCGGCCCTTGTTGAACGAATTGCTAGTACTACGACAGCGAAAGAAAGCAGATACACTGTCAAACCGGTGTCTGAAAAGGTGCTGAAAGAGTGGCAGGATGAATTGCCTCAACGCATTTGGGGTGGTCACAATGCAGAGTGTACTCTGGTTAAGGCGTGGTCACTGACAACAACCCCATTGCTTGCAGCACTGTTGAAAAACGCAAAGCGATCAACTTTCAAAGTCATTCAAGACGTGTATCACGGAACATCGGAGCAATCTGGCTCTGTGATCCTACACTGCGGGTTTAAGATCAAAGGAACACAAGTCACTGGACGTTCTATGGGAGACGTGTTGTACGTTGCACCAAACTTGGACAAGAGTGCGCAGTATGTTGGAAAAGCAAACCGTGGAAAAGTTGGTGGATCACGCGGCATTGTCTTTGTTGGTGACATTGTTATTTCCGGAGAAGCTGGAAAGGGTGTGCGCGGTACTTTTGCTTGGACACACACTGGTGCGTTTCAAACAGAAGAGATTGGTTTGCGCAACCCAAACAAACAATTTGTCATCAGGCGCGTGTATCTGATAAACATGGTGCGCACTGGACATGGACTAACTGCGGCACAACGTCGACGTCTGAAGTTGAAAGAAGCTACAAAGAAAACAAACCCTGCGGTTGCGAAATTTAAGAAGCCTGTTAAGTTTGACGCGTACGCTGCTCTGCATAAAGTGTGACGACTTAATAATTTACACGCTGTGATTAAATAGCAGGTGGACTATGGACGCAGCAGCTTCTAGGGCAAAGGCAAAGCCTGAACGCGATTGGATTGACCTGACTGACAAGTTTATTGACTGGTTTGTTAAACTTGTTGGTTTCGCCTGTGCTGCATTTGGTGCATACGGCATTTATAAAACAAACCGTGACAAACAATCTGGAGTCAAAACATGAAAGTCTTAATTAGCCTGTCAGGTAGAACACAAGCTTGGTTTGATAAATTGCCGAAGCGTGACAAGATGCAGTATTTGACTGACCATCCAAAAAGCAAATTCGGTAAGAAGACTGTCAAGACAGTTGCCAAACCCGCTACCAAGACAGTGAAGAAGGTTGCCAAGCCACTGGTGAAAAAGATAGCTGCTAAAAGCGGCCCTGCGTTGCGCGACGACTTGGCAAAACACACTTTGACCGGCGAGTTTAAACGTTCCCGTGGTGATATTGTTGACAACCTTGGACTTGAGTTTGCCGGCCATGAATCACACTATGCAGACGTGCACGTAAAGGACATGAAAGCCTTCCAAACTGACTTGGAAAAGCAAGGCTTTAGAAAAAATAACGCAATCGGTATGTGGGAAAATAAGAAAACAGGTGATAAAGTAGATATTTCCACAAGGCCTTCAAAGGTTAAATTTCGCGGCAATGATGAGGCTGCGTTTGAAGTATCTTTTATCAATAGGAAGTAAAATGAAAACCATTATTAGTGTATCCGCTAAAGCCAGTGGCCAACCGCATCAAGAAGCCTGCAGTACGCAGCAGTCGATAAGTTTTCCCGCAGTACCTCTGTAGTTCAACCCAACGACACAAGAAGTAAACATTCTCTACAGAAAATAATCATGTCTACTGCAACGATTGGATTGAAACTACCTGACGGCACCTTCAAAGTTGTTTACTGTCACTGTGATAACGGGTCTGGTAAAACTGCTACCCTTCTCGCGCAGCACTATGACTCCATTGAAAAGGTTGACCGTCTGGTGCAACGTGGGAATTTGTTCATGCTTGACACGGACCCCGAAAGTGTGATATACTTCACTGACAGGGGAGTGGATGCAAAAGTCGTGGCCCCGACCACGGTAGCAAGCCAGAACGAACTTCTGGAAAACTACAAGCACAAGCACTTCTACCTGTTCATTGACGGTGAGTGGCACATACACGTCAAGGACGAGTTTTTGAAATACGAATGGCGCACCGCCCAACCTCAAACCGTTTAGGGGGTTCAAATGAAGATTGTTCTTAAAAGTCACAGTGGTTGGTTTGCAGACCTTTCCAAAAAGGCAAAGCTCAGTTACCTGAAGCTTCACCCGAACAGTAAATTCAAAGCGACAGACAAAGTCGAAATCATCAAGATGGCCACTGGCACAGTTATGCAGAAATCTGCAACTGGAAAGACCGTACAGCAACACATCGAAGACTCTGCAAACGGAACGCACGACCACAGTCCTAAAGCGGTCAAGACGTTGATTAACGGTGGCATACATCGAGACGTCGCGCAGAAGATCAAATCAACCATCGGTAAGCTTGACGAAGCTGCGAAACCTAACAAGCCACTCAGAAGACACCTATAAGAAAGGTTGTGGGCAAAATGAAAACACTTATCAGTATATCCGCAGTTAAGATGACGACCGTCAAAGCCAATGCAATTATCAAACACGCAACCGAAGTTATTCAAGAGCAGACAGCAATGATGGAAGAAGCAAAGGCTTTCCTCTTAGCTGAGAAAAAGTCTAAGCAGTCTGCAACCAATGTGGAAACGGTCAAGACTCGCGGCAAGACGACGTTTATGCTTTCCAAGCCTCGGAAAGCAGACGTGCCTTTCAAGACCTTTAGTGAAGGTCTTGCGGCGTTGAAGAAGGTGTCGTGGGCAAACGGTCAGCGTATCGTACTGAAAGCTGTTATGAGCGATGGTGAGAGGGTTGTGGCTTATAAGGCTCAGAAGACTGGTGTTGACAAGCCGTCTCCAAGTGTGACGATCACGAAGTTTGGTCAAGCTTACGTTAAGTAAGAATAACCACAAACAGCTTAGGAGATTCAAATGAAAACAGTTGTTAGCTTGTCAGCAGTTGCGAAAGACCCGGTCGCTGCCGCGAAGAAAGTTGTTGCCGATTGCGCGTCACAAATCAAAGCTTTGCAGAAGCAGATGGACACGGCGCAAAGCGTCATTGACAAGGAAGCTGCACGTGTTGCCAAGACCAAGGCCGACGCAGAGAAGCTCCGGGCCGCGACAGTGGTTAAGAACCACAAGATCAAATTCATGGGCATCAAACAGGACGGTCGCGAAGGCAACCCTAATACGATCACTAAGGCTGCTCAGTTCGCTTCGCCGCGTGGTAGAGTGTATGCACTCAACGGTGAAAAGAAAACGTTGGTTGCGTTCTGGAATTCCTCGGACGCTCTCGGACACCCTATCAAAGGTTTCATGCTTCACTTCACACCGGCTGGTAAGAAGTACCAACCTCTGTACGTTAAGTAATTCAAGTTTCACCCGTAGTAAAACCAAAGCTGATGTCAGGTCTGAAGCGCCGAGCACAGCAAACTTAGGAGCATCACCATGTCACGTCGTCAACAAGCATCCGTTTCATCCGTCGTTCAAAAGCATGCAGCCGCCAAGAACCCGACCATCAAACTTCTCGGTTACGCTCTTGCCGGTGAAGGTCTTGCACGCGTCGTTATCGACGTGTCGCACAACCAACACAGCCGCGAAGACCATTCGCTGATTTCCGAGTCGATGTCACAACTGTTCGAGAACAAGCTGATGCCGGTTTCGTGCTCGTTCATGTCCGTTGACAAAGCACCTTACACTGAGCGCATCGAAGGTATCGTGCGCGTCAACACCGAATCAGTTCCGCTGGCCGCTGCCAAGGGCTTCCGCAGTGTTTCGTCAAACATCTTCATGGACGACGAAGACAAGATGTGGGTTTTGCGCAAGACCGAAGCTGGTGATCTACTGGTTAAGAACACCGGTATCGAAGATCACGAATCGCTGCGTCATCTTCTGGACGTTGCATGTTCCAGCGGCTATTCACTGTCAAGCGAATTCAAGAAGAGCACGACCCAGTTGTCGGATATGCAACAACAAGTCGGCGGTGGTTCGTACATTCAATACGTTTCTAGCACGAGCGGTGAAGCGTGTTTCGGCTTTGTGGTTGCCAGCGTCGAAGACAACAAGCTTCTGGTTCTGCCGCAAGATGCACCTGCCGACAGCGAAGGTGAAGTTGTTCAGCGCGAAGCCGTCACCAAAGACTTCGACACCAAGGACATGCCTGAAACTGCAATGAGCGAACAAGAGCAGATGGATGTTGCTGTGTCCACATCACGTGGCGTGGTCAACGTCTCGACGCTGCTTGACTATTACAAGAAGGTGTTTGCACGCGATGCCGGTTACTACGCTGAATTCGCCAAGCGCGTTCGCGCACACTCATTCATGTAATTTGTTTCGGGGAACTTCGGTTCCCCTTTCTGTCGTTCTACCGTTCGGAGTAACAAAATGAAAACAGTTGTTAGCCTGTCTGCTCCAAAGTATCCCCCTGAAGTGACTAAGCAAATGGCAGTTGCAGGTCTAGAAACCAAGCTGGCAAACGCTAAGAAAGAACTTGGGGCAATTCTGAAGAAAAAGCACGATGCTTTCGGCGCACCGAAAGACGTCAAACGTGCTCAACATAAAAAAGTGTTTGACCTTGTTGACGCCCACATTAAGAAGTCAACTTCAACAGACCGCCTATCTGTAAGCTCAGACCAACTTCAAGAGAAGCTTGTTCTTGGTGCACGTATCACGAGTGTTTCTATAAAACCTCTCTCAGAAAATCCAAAGTACGCTGGCACCAAGCTGGTGGATCATGGTCGGGTCACCGATGTGGAACAGTCAGAAGACGGCTCCATAAAGTCTGCCACGATAACGTTCAAGCGCGGTGGGGAAAAGAAATTCTCCCTAAAAGAGCTTGAGACGCATTTTTCAGCACCTATGCCTCTTCACTCGTCAAAAGGCACGGCATTTAGATTCCTTCCAACTTCAAAGACAGTGGTTGAGAAGGCTGACGCTCACGCAAAAGACTTGATGGGGATTCTTCAGGCGTACAAGAAAGCATCGGAACCTCTCGCTGTCGCGTTTAACGGGGTGATGAAAACGCGCAAGCTTCTACTGAGTAAGTACCCGAACTCTGAACGCCATGTCAACGCCCATGCTCGGTTGACATTGAGCAAACTGCTCAAGCAGCTTGATAAAGTTGTGAAACTGGAGAAATAAAAAATGAAAACCGTTGCAGATACGGACATGTCCGTATCTGCAACATCTGACGAAAAAAGACAAACTTGACGAACTTTGCGCAAGGACAAACAGCTTGGGCGCAAATATGGTCAACGACTGCCGAATGGCAACCGACGCGTTGAAAAAAGGCGATCTGAAGCTTGCTGCCGGTCTGCTAAAGCGCCATAAAGAATACGTCATGAAAAACACGAAGGACCCAAGAGCGTAAGTCGAAGAGTAAACACGTCCGCTACACACAAATACTTGGAGTAACTGAAATGCCACGAACTATCATCAGCCTGTCGAATAAAGAAGACGGAGTTGCCTCAGTTTCCTACGAGATGAACAGGTCATTCCATGCACGTGTTGAAAGCGTCAAGTTCCTTGACAAAAAGGTAGCCCAGTGCAGGGGAAGCCTGTTGGCGGTGTCTGCACGGCTGAAGTCAAGATGACGTTTGTTGGCGGCGTTGTCGTCAAGAAGCTCGCAAACGTTGAGAAGTTTCTTGCACGTGAAGCCGGACTCATTCCAAACGGTAAGATTTCGTACGGTTTGAAACTTGTTTCTCTAAAGAAGAATGTCATGGTCGTCACCTTCTTGGCCGATTATGCAAAAGCTCAAGCCTTGAAGGTTGAAGAGTAACGGAGACTGAAATGAAAATCAGCATCAGTAGCCCAAACGTTGAAGACATGCTTAAAGACGGCCGTGCTGTCAAGATTGAACTGCTTGCATCTACTGGTGATGGTTTTGCTGAACGCCTTGTTACGTTCCTTTCAGACCTTGCCAAATTTGCCGGTGGAGGTAGCTCACGTTCAATTGGCATCACTGACGCATCGTCCGATGAAGAACGTGCAATTAAGATATTCATCGACGGCGACGGTGCAGACTTCATTCGTGATGTGAAACTCGTTGAGGAAAAGAAATGAAAACGTTTATCAGCCTGTCAAAGAAGCTGACAGCAAGCATCAAGAGCAAGCTTCCAGTCATCAAGAAATTGTCCAAGAAGAATAACGCAGCGTTGGACAAGAAGATTAGCCCGGCGGCGTTGAAGAAGTCGCGTGACGCTGCTGACGAAAAGCTCAAAGCGTTGAAGTTGGTGTCGGCAGGTTTCGGTCGCTACCACAAAGGTAAAGGACAGCCGATTACGCATTGGATCATGCGTGGTCCAAAGACCGGCAAATACCTTCTGGTCAATCGTCGCCAACGTGCAAAGCTGTTGGGCAAGCCAATGGAGTCAGCGATCAAGAAGTCGACAAAGTCTGCAAAAGTTGCGCATGACGGTGCATCGACGGTCGCAAAGAAAGCACGCCAACATCACGTCATTGAACCGAGTCCACGTCTTCTGGCCCTGCGCAAAGAGCTTGGTAAAGTGGCTTTGCGTCGCAAGGAACTGTCAGGCCATGACGGTGAAGAAGTGCAAAAGCAACGTGACATTCTTGAGAAGCGTCGTGGCATCATTCGCAAGATGATTCGCAAAGAGCGTCATGCACTCATCCGTGCAAAGAGCAAAAAACTGTAAAGTAAGTACGTTGTCCGAGATTGACGTCCTTCATTAACAATCTTCATCGTGAGTCGAAAATGAGAATAAACATTAGCATGTCTGCTGGACGGTTTGCTGTTGGTGACCGCATCGCTGCCGAGTTTGATCGAACCAAAGATGATTGGGCAGTTGGCACCGTCCTGAAGACTGCGCCGACAAAATACAAGATTCAGTTCGACTATGGCGAGACGATGGTTCTGAACGACACAGACTGCATCTTCATCAAGGTTGAAACCGGTAACAAGCTGTTCAAGAAGTCGATCAAACGTGTGTTGGTTGAAGAACTTGCCGGAAAGACACCTGAAAGCTTGAAGCATGCTGTCTTCAAGAAGAAAGCGTTGAATCTGGTAAACGCTTGGGCGGAAAAGAACGGGTTTGAACAACGTGAGGTTCCACGCGGTGCACTTCCTTCTTGGATTCTGACGTCGGTCGATGAGGCGATGAAGATCAGCGTCTACTACCAACCTGAAGGCGTGAAAGCCTACGCTTACTCTGCTGACCCCGCTGAAGTTGATTTCGGAAGTGTTGTTCTCAAGTATAGCGACCAACTGATACCGCGACTTGAGAAGTTTGTCGCAGAGGCAATTAAACAACGCGACAAGAAAGTCGGCAAGCCAATTTCCCGCGAAGAACGTCTCAAGCGCGAAGAGACGAAGAGACTTGCTGAAGAACAACGTCAGGCAGCACTTCAGGAAAAGCCTATCGCAAACCCAGTCTCAGAACCCGAACCTGCTGCTGATGAACAGGCTGCACCGGCGACAAAGATCAAGATCGTCAAACACGGTACGAAAGCACCGAAGTTGAATCTTCCGGTACCTGCACCGAAAGTTGCACCAAAGCCACCGCGTGCACCACGTGCAAAAATCGTCATCAAGAAGCCTTTGACCACTGAGCAACGGACGTTGCGACAAGTTGCAGCGGCGTTGAAACTCCCCGGCGGCGACGGCGTGACGTTGACAGATGAAATGTATCAATGGCGCAAACGCGGTGGTCAACCTATTGAAGTGAATAGGCTACTTGAATATCTGGACAAGTATCACGAACTGCAATTCAGGAAGTCCAATGCACCGGGTCATATGCCGCGCACCGCAAAAGGCGTTCAACACGTTTTTGAAAACAGCGGTTACATTCTCAGCACCTATGCACGACCGGCTGGTGAGGAAGAAGCACGGTTCAGCATAGTGCTTCGCAAGAAATAGACGCTGACCGGGCTTGAAATATATTGGTTGACAGGGGGTGCCGACTTGTGATATAATGGAGTCGTAGCAACCCCCGTCGTCAACTCTTAAAGGGTGAAATATGGAAATCTCGATCAATGCCGCAAACGCGGTTCGGCAGAAAACAAAGACGTTGAAGATTACGCAGGAAGATTATGATGCGATCCGCGACGCAATTGCACCGGTGCTCAAAGCGCACCCTGATGCGTATGCAGAATACCAGAAGCACGGTCTTTCCGATATGCGTTACAACTGGGACGTGTTTCGCAAGTCTGGTTACATGAAAGATAACATGTCACGTTTGTATAAGTATATCAATGATACGCACATCAACGCGGCTCTCGCAAACATTCTCGGCAACTCAGGAAAGGCAGCGAAATGAAAAAGCTAATTAGTTTGAGTGGAACACCTTCGTCAATTCGCAAATCCTACTTGACGTACATTGCGGTTGTGCGAAGTGTTGCACAGGCATTCGGCACCAAGCTTGATGACCCGTTTGCAAAGCCTATCATCCATTTGAAGCACAGCAAGACGACGGTGGCCGATGCAAGCAAGTTGATTGCAAAGGCTGTTGCAGCAACCGGGTTTGTTGCAAACAACGTATCAACTCTGAAATCCTTTTCTGTACACATTGACAACGTTGATGGAGTTGGCTTTGTGGTTGAGGCTGAACTTGACGACATTTCGATGGTCAAGGAAAACTCACTAACCATCACGCTGTAAAACTGTAAATAGCAATCGTTACATTTCATTTCCTTTTCACTACATGAAAGAACAAAATGGCATCCACTTTTCTCTCCGCTGACGGTTACATCAACGTTCCCGCATTCATCGAACTGGTTCGGGACATCGACAAGCTGGCCGTCGAAGAAGGTCTGAAGAACGGTGAAGTCTGGTACTCGAAGAAAGCAATTGTCCGTGAAGATCACCCGTCGGCTGCACGTCTTGACGCTGCTGCGTTTGAAAAGAAACGCGCACAAGAAATCAAGATGCGCAAACGTCCTGCACCGTCCGGCCAAGCAGTTCGCATGATGGTGCTGCTGCGCTCGTACAAGAAGCTGGAAACGTTCCCCGAGTACTACAAGGACTTCCAACTTGCACTCAAGGCAATTGAACGCCACAACATCAAGGCGCTGAAGTCGATCACCAGTCTCAAGACACAAGCTGCCAAGAAACGTGACAAGCTCAACGCTGCGTTCGACAAGAACATTGACTGCTTCATCAACGACATTCTCGGTGATTCGGCTGTTGATGGCGAAGACTACGTTGTTGGCACATCAATGATGGGCAAGACGCTTCTGGTCAAACTTCCGAACGGCGGTGTTGTTTCGGTCGGCAAGGCAGACATGGAACGCTTCGACAAAGCTGTTGAAAATAACGAAGCCTCTGCTGCACCTGCAAAGAAACCTGCACGTGGTGCAAAGCCTGTTGCTAAAGCCGGTACGCGTTCCACTGTAAAGACTGCACCTGCAAAGCGCCCGGTGAAGACTGCACCTGCGCCAGTTAAGCGTGCTGTGAAGCCTGTTGCTAAACCTGTACGTGGTCTTGCACGTCCTGCTGCACGTCGCTAAACCACGCGACTCGTTTTAATGGGAAACCACCTAAACCGTGGTTTCCCATTTTCCGTTGTGCATTCAATACTAATTTGATGGTCTGCTAATAAAAACCAACTCACGGAGCAAACCATGAAAAATGTTGTTCTTTCTTCTGTCGCCCGAAGTCCTGCAAAGGTTCGCGGGTTGAAAGTCTGAATCTGCACCAGCCACTCACGGACATTACAAGATGGTCGTGAAGTTGCTATTGGTGATACTTGGATGTTGGAGTTTCCGCAGTCCAGTGCACAAGCACGTCGTGAAAAGACAGTTGGCAAACAGTTTAAGGCAGTTACGCATGTCTACAATGACGGTGACTTTGACGCCATTCAACTTGTTGGCAATGAGTCAGTACCCGTCGGTTGCAACACAGAATACCTAGTCAAACTTATCCACAAATCTGATCTATAGGAACCATCATGTCCAAACTGAAAATCGCAATGGTTGCCACCGCCACCGTTTCCGAATCCGCTGCTGCAACGACGTATCTCATGGCTGACGGCATGCTCAATTTCGACGCTGTTGCCAAACTCCAGTTGAAGGTTGCGAATGCTGTCAAGGCCGCTGTAAAGACTGACACTCCGGCGAAAGTTCTTGGCACCTATGTTGTCAAGCGTCGTGCAAAGCCGGTCAAGTACAGTGCATCACTGGCTGGCAAAGGCGATCACAAATATCTGGCGGCACGTGCAACCAAAGTGGCGTTGCGCAAGCGCATGACACCTGAGTCGCTGGCACGCGTCGCTGTGCTGTTGCAAGTCATCAACGATCCGAAACTCAATGCTGATCTGAAAGCCGCCGGTGCTGCAATTGCACGTCACATCAAGAAGTGCGAACCTGTTCTCGGCAAGGTTACGAAAGAAAAGGGCAAGCTTCGCGACGCAGCAAACGCCACGTTTGGCAAGTCGGTTGCAATGCTGAAAACGCATCTGGCTGCCGCTGGCATCAAGGACACCGACATTGTCGAATCAATGGGCATGATGGGCATGACAGTTCTCGTGCGTCTCGGCAAAGACAACATCGTTTCTGTCGGCAAGGCCGATGCAACTCGTTTCGCCGCCGCAGTGAAAGCTGCAAAAGCTGGTGCACCAGCACCAATCGCAAAAGCACCGGTCAAGAAAGTTGCGGCCAAGCCGGTGACACGCGCAAAGAAGTAACTGGAGGTTGAAATGAAAATCGCTCTTTCCAACTCGTTCACTAGGCGCAAGCCTAGTGTTCGAGACGCAGTGAATCGCGTAGATGGGGACAGGCTAAGTCGCGGAGAACCAAAAGTTATCCGCAGAGCACATGCCCTAGACAAGAAGAAGGTTTCTGAACGAAGTCTGGTTCGGAAACTTGACTCTGCACGCAACGACTTGACACCTGAAGATGCTGCTGACGCGGCGCAGATTCTTGAACATGAAGAGGGGCCAGAAGTGGAAACCAAGATCGTATCAACGTCCGGTGACGTCATCTACAATCCGGCAACGCAAACAACACAATTCAGCGCATCACGTGCTGTCAAGACCAACCTTGAACGACGCATGCCCGGCACCACGATTCGTGTTGCTGACATTGGTGGTGATGGTCTGGTATCTTTATCGCTTGCCATCACTTACGAAGTCGGTGAACAAGTTGTGTCGCTGCAAGCAAAGGGTCTCGCTTCACCAACCGACATGACGATCGTTCAGGCCATTGTCTCAACAAGCGGCGGTAAGGTTTTGGACATCGACCCGATTGACCAAGCACGTTCACCTGAAGAGACAGCACGGTTCCTCAAACGTTTGGCAACAAACTGCGCCCTTGGGGAGTAACACCATGCTTCCGAAAGTGTTCGCTACTCGCTTGATTGCGGCGCAGCGTTTGGAAATCTGTGCAGACTGCCCGGATAAAACACACGCCTTCGGTGCCGATGTTTGTAGACAATGCGGCTGTCTGCTAAGTGCTAAATCAAAACTGGAACATGCAGCTTGTCCAGTTGGTAAGTGGCCAACAGTGCAGCCAACACAAAAATGATCGGAACCGTTTCATGCTGACCAAGGCAAAACCAAAGCCGCTTGGATCACCAAAGCCGCTTGGATCGTTGAAAAAACCCGCTTCGCAACCCATTGTTATGGATTCGCACGGCCCTACAAAAAAGAAGAAGAAGCAGCGTCCAGCCCAAAGTCAAGCCAAGCTTGAGAGTCGAGCACTTGCAATTGTTGAACAGTCTGATAGAATTGATGCTGAAGTTTCCGACTTGCACATGGTTGCAGGTGGTAGTGAAGCTGTGTTTCTCAGCGAGTACGAAAAGATGCTGCGATACAATGCAGGTCTGATAAGACGCTTCCACGAACAACTTCAGGGTGAACTGACGTCTCGTGACGTGTATGCGTTGAGTACACTCATGTCACAGCAGCGCGAGGTCATTGCTGACTTGCGCACGTTGACCGACATGTCCAAACAGGTTGGTATGATCTATGACCAGTCCTTGACTCCATTCGTTAGCGAAGTCACGCAATTGGTGACGGACGTTTATTACCAGCTTCGCAAGTTGATTATGGAGTCAACGAAACCAAACGACACGCCATTTGCACTAAGTCAACTCGATGAGTTGATTAAGCAGCTTGGCCTTGGGTTGCAAAACAGCCACGGTAGAATTCGCCAGTCAGTTGAGGACATTCTGATCGGTGGAAACCAACCAGCAACCAAAACTGTAAAAAGCAAAAGACACTAGGAGTAAGCCATGCCTTCGATTTTCCATGAACGTGATAGTCGTTTCAGTGACTTTATCAAATTCAACAAGCGCACAGACGTTGAGCTTTCCGTCTCTGCTGACGAAGCTGAAGAACCTGAAGCTGAAGAAGAACCCGTTTCAACCGGACCCACCGTTGATGCGGAATCGAAGTTCCCACGACTCAGCTACTTGCGCGTCGAGCTTGACCGCGTTCGTGCTGGCATGGGTGACTTCATCATCCGAATTGCAACACCGAAGTACAAGACCGTCAAGTCCAATACCGTGTTGAGCATTCGCGGCGGTCGTTCGCTAACCAAGTATGACGAGATTCGCAAGCTTGCGGAACTGGTTGGTGCTGAAATGGCGAAGCGCGGTGACAAGACGTACGTCTGGTCAAAGCTTGACACCGAACACTTGGCAAACATGGTTGCCGGAACGATGAAGTACTTCGCCAGCAACGTGAATGTCGAGTCCCTGAAGTTTACGACTGAAGCACTGGCCTAATCATGGACGTCGTCAACACAATCATTAAGATCGTTGGGGAATCCGGCTTGCCTAAGTGTCTTGATCCCGAAAAGTTTCAAGACTCTTGGGATGCGCACCGGTATCCGCCAACAAACTCTCTCCGAGACCGTGTAATGACGGTGCTCGGTTTTTTCCATTGGCTTCACCAATCACATGTCCGTGCTCCACAGATTAAACCCGGTGTTGCCTACCGAGAGTTGCTGACTGAAGAGTTGACGGGAGTTGCAAAAGACTTGGGGACACAAGTTTTCAAACTTGGCGTGTTTGAAGTACTGCGCGTCATGAAGTCTTCGTTCTACATGAAACATGACCTACGTGGCAACAAACGAATTCTGCGCTTAGACCTAGTTCTTGAACCGCGTCGCAAAGAGCCTCTGGATTCAGTGTTGGCGAAGCTGCAAGGGACGTTGTACACTGGTGATCTTCCAAGCCAGTTGCGTGAGTCTTGGAAGAAGACTAGTCTCAAATCGAAAGCAAAGCCAAAATCTGCTTTGGATACCTACAACCTGTTGATTACGCAAGAGTCAAACTTGAAACGCTTGCCGCTGTATGTTGGTGGTGATTCGCATATCAATGTAGTCCGCGCTGCGAATCAACTTTTGGTTCTCCGAATAATTACACAAATACCAAATGACCGAACACCTTGGACAACGTCGTCACGACGAGACTTGATGATCCGTTCGGCGTTTGCAAAAGCATTTTCAAAGTTGAAGGGGTAACAATATGCACAAGCGCCTTTTACAAGCACTCGTGTCCGTGTCCTCAGTATCGTCTGAGGCACAAGCGTTGGCTGGACAGCTTATTACAAACTCATCACCTGAGTTGATTGCATCGTTGCAGAAAAAGGTTTCCGACCTTGAAGCACAGGTTTCGGAACTGACGATGAAGTTGATTCCAGATGATGAAGAGTTGACCGAGAAAGAGGTCACGGAGCTTTCAGCAATCATCGCTCGACGCGTTTCAAACGCTGATGAACAGCAGTTGAATCTGTACGACAAGAAGTACTTGCTGCAACACCCAAAACCAATACGCTACATCATTGCAAAGGCTTTACGCAATAGGGCGGTAGAGTTGAAGGTTCGCCCCCTCGATGTTTGGGTTGACACCCTCGCTCTGGACGGAGAAATCAAATGAAGATTTACATCAACAAGACTGAACCGATGTTTCAACCCGGTGACGTTCTCAGCCTTTCCGCTGGCGCTCGTCAACGTAAAGTTGACCCGGAGAACAAAGAGAACACTCTCGCGTCACTGACACCGGTTCGCCTTGATCCAGTTCGTCACCGTGAGTTTGTTCGTGCACTGCACCCGCCACCCCATGAAGGTGGTCCGCAAACGTACTCACGCCAAGCACGTTACATGGTCGAAGTGTCTGCCTACATTGACGCAATCTTTGAAGGACTGCGTTATGGCATGGCAATTCTTCCGACCTACGAAGGTCGCGAGAAAGAAGTTGGCGACCTGATTTCCCGTGAAATCGAACACGTCTACACGACGATCACTGATCTGGACAACGTTGCCAAGTCCTACATGGCAAGCATGTCTCGCGGCGGTCACCACATCATCCGTGACAGCGTCCGGTACAAAGGCGGCAAAGACATTCTGTATCTTGGTAGGATTGGTGTCAACACGAGTCCTCTCGCCAATTCAGGTCACCCGCAAAACTCTTCGTACGTTCTCCCAGTCCACAACGACAGTTACCGTCAAGAGCAGTTGAAGCCGACGTTTGGGTCGAAGGCCGGGCAAGCAATCATCAACACTGGTTGGTGGGTGCAGAAGTTGTTGCTCGGTGAACAATCGACGCAACTCAAGTCTACGTACGCACGTATCTTTGAACAGCATCCGATCACCACGAAGCCGTGGCCGATTCTGCAAAAGCTCAACTCACTGTTCCTGACAGGGCCGTTGGCTAAAGCCGGTATTGCTGTTTCATTGCCGGTCTTCCGTGATCCACCGAAGGTTATTCAAGAGACCGAAGCCGTTCAGTTGAAACGTGATGGTACTCCTGTTCGCACTAAGATTCGCAAGTACGAAGGTCTGCAAGAGTACGTGTCGATGGTTGTTTTGCGTGAGCCGAAGCGTTTCGCAGTCGACTCCAAAGTCGCAAACGCTGACAAGCCTGACGAAAGTCTCGGCATCAGCATGGAAGCACAGGCGTTGCAGCCCAACATCAACTTTTCAATTTCTCTCAACATTCCGAAAGACTTCTGCGAGTACATTTCGCAGACCAAGGACGCACAGCTTCCGTTGATTTCAATCAACACGTGGGCGACGGTGTGGAGTGCTTCAATGCTGAAGCCACCGAAGTCTCGTGGTGGTATTCCTCCCGGCAAGATTCCGAAGTACGTTGTGCAACCCTCGCAGTCGAATGAACTGATTAAGCGTCGCGGTGAACTCGGCCTGTATACCGAGAAGGGTCGCGTCAACGAGGATGGTCTGTACATCACTGACAATGGTGACTTGTCGTTCTTGCCGACCGCTGACGATAGCGACATGACAAACGCCAAGGCGTACGAAAAGTTGCTGGAAGATGCAATCACATTGAGCTTCGAGGCAGGTACTCCGCTTGCTGCCGGTGATGCTGGTTCTCTCGGCGCAGTGTTTGACCTCGTCAGTCCGAAGTACAAGGAAGAGATTTCAAAACTCAAGGCCAGCCTGAAGAAGTTTAAGGGCAGTCTGCAAGCATTCAACTGGGACATCAACAACATCATCACGGTCAATGCGACTGATCCTGATCGCCTTGTCTCGACTAAACTTGTTGGTGCAAATCGTCCTGACTCACTCAACATCGCAACTTACATGCGCTCGACGTTTGCGGTTGGTATGCAAAATATGTTCTCGCGTACCGGCGACACGCGTACGCAAGGTGGCCGTGGTCACATCGGCTTCTCGCACTTCGATCTTGCTGCTGACGGCATTGTGCACTCGTCGATCTTCAGGCACTTCGCAAACTTCTACAACCACTTCATTGAAGTCGGCAAGGTGCCAACGTTCGACGAACTGGTCAAGAAGGCCGCAGCGGAACTCAACATCGTTTCGCTTGAAGATGCAGCGGTCAAAGTATTTGAAATGTCGGTGACGCAACCGAACAAGTCAATCTACACATCGTTCATCGCACCTGATCTGACAACGAGCACTACTGACGGCGCTGGCTTGACGATTGTTGCTGTTCTTGCACAAGCACTCCACGACGCTTCCGGCGTTATGCGTACAAACCTTGCACGTGAGTGTATAAAGGAAAGTCTCGATCCGATTGACCATGAGCGGTACTTCGACGGTAAGACGTCGCAGCTTGGTGACTTCGACCGTGTCTACCTGTATCTTGGCGGTCAGGTGTTCCATCAAGCAGTGAAAGCTGTTCTTGCAATCCCGCGCAAAGACCTCATGTCACTCGAAGGGTCTGAGAACTCACCTGAAGGTCAACTTCAGTTTGTTCCTCTTGCACGTGAAGTCATTCCGATGTGCACGATGTTTGGCAAGTACGTCACGCCAGAAGTGCGCGAGAAGTTTTACACGGAAGCCGATGAAATCATCGAGAACAACTTGCATCCGAAAGCAAGTGAAGACCAACTCAACATGGCCGGTTCGCGTGGGCTAAACGCTGATGGTTCTGGTGGCTTCAAACTGTTCCCGCACCAAGCTGAAGCGTTGACGTTGCTGAAGAACCACCCGAAGATTGCGATTCTCGACATCGCGCCGGGCGGTGGTAAGACGACAATCGGTGTTGCAGACATTTCGATGTTGTACGCGGACGGCCTGATTAAGCGCCCGTATGTGATCTGCCCAAACCGTCTGGTTGCAAACTGGATTGAAGATTGCCACAAGTCGTTCAAGGGTTGGAACACAATTCCGATCACGACTGAAACATACGGCACGTGGAGTGACGAGAAGCTGACGGAAATGATTCAGAAGGCTCCACCAAACACCATCGTTATCATCGGTAACAGCTTCCTGTCGAATTTGGGCCGCACACAGTTGGTTATCGGCAACGCAGTTGAGATTACATCAAACAGCGTTGAGTTCTTGAAGAAGTTTGAACCTGACTACGTCCTGATCGACGAGTCGCATCGTATCAAGAACACGACGAGTGCAATTCACCGCGCTGTCAAGACGATCAACCAGTTGTCAAGTGTCAAGTATGGTCGCATCGCCACAGGCACTCTGATTCAAAACGTGCTGTCTGACGTTGTTGGTCAGGCCGCGATATACAACGGTCAGATTTTCCGCACGACCGACGAGTTTGATGCCAAGCATAAGGAACGTATCCTGAAGCCTGACGGTAGCTTCTCAGACAACCCGGACTACAAGGAAGATACTGCAAAGCTGGTGCGTGACCAGTTGTCGAAGTTCTGCACAGTCATTTCATACAAGCGTAAAGAATGGGCATTCATGCTTCCAGCCCCTATCGAAACGTTTGTGCCAGTGCAGTTTGAAACCGGACCTGATGACGATCTTGGTCATAAGCTTCGCATGTTCTACGAAGCTGTCTTGAAGAAGACGATGGACGAAGCCAAGGCCGACAAGAAGCTCCGCGAGTTGATGGCTGGTGGTCCTGAAGATGAAGACGACAATGACTTCAACGGCGACGATGATGAAGCCGGTAAGAAAGCACCTGAAGTCAAAGACGAAGATGACGACGATGACTCCGATAACTCAGACGAGTTGGAAGCAGCTTTGCAGCCGTACTTGCAACGTCTTGAACGCTTGCTGACTGATCCTTTCGGTGACGTCGACCTGCATGATGTTGCTACGGAAATCTTCGGTGAAGAAGTTGATCGTGAGTCGTATGTGTCTCCGAAGGTTTCAGCCGTTATCAAACGCTTGCAGTTCCACTTCGCAGAACAACCGTGGCAAAAGGGTAAAGTATACCGCGCTGCTGAAATGTGTGACTTCAACGGTAAGTCGTACATCTTCAAGTCGACAATTGCTGCCGGAACCGGTGAAGAGAAGTCAGACGAATCTCCTGACCTCGACACTGAAAAGTGGCAAGAGCAAGTACGCGGCAAGGTGTTTATCACCTGTCGTTACACGCGCTCTGTTGACGCAATCTATCGCGGGTTGCCGCCTGACCTGAAGAAGCTTGCAGTACGCTTCCACGGTGAAGTCGACAACAAGGATGACAACCTGAACAAGTTTAAGAAAGACCCCAAGGTTCAAATCCTGATTGCAAACGAAATGGGTATCTCGGAAGGCCACAACCTGCAAATGGCTTCGCGCTTCATTCGCGTTGAAGCACCGTGGGCACCGGGTGAGTTGGACCAAACAGCTTCACGTATTTTCCGCCCTGACGTTGGCGGCGAGTACATTCGCCAGATTATTTTCCTTGACTGGATTCTGTGCGATGGAACACTTGAAGTTGCGAAGATGGGTCGTCTGATTTCCAAGATGCTGAAGAAGACTGCGTTCGATGAACTGCACAATCCGAAGTACTACAAGGGTCTCAAGACGAAGGACTTGACCATCATCAAGATGTCGCTGGACAACTTCAAGAAGTACTCAAACTTGGATGAGTTGTGTCAAGTTGGTGGTGTTGGGCACTCGAAAGAAATCCACCCGAACAGCTACATCGGACAGTATCGGTACATGCTTGGTGAAACGGGCGCTGAGTTCCGCGAAATGCGTAAGACGAAGCGCACGACAATGATCCCGATTGAACCGACGGCAATGCCTGAGTCTGCCAAGACCATCCCCTTCACCCCTTGGGTTGAAAACATGAAGGTGATCGACAAGGATGACGATGGTTTGATCCCGCTGACCGAAGCACTCGAAGATGAATCGAGTGAGTTGGCCCAGTCGTACAAGAAAGACCGCAAAGCATTGAACGGTCAGTTTGTGCGGTGCGAGTTTGGTCTTGGGACGATCGTTAAGACAACGACCAAGAAGGGTAAGACAAGCGACGACGACAACGCTGCTGGCGGCAATGAAGACAATGAAGTTTCAAAGGTCTACATCAAGCTTGCGCAAGGTGGTGAAGTACGTGACCTGTCAGCGTCGAAAGTGTACCTCGCACTCAAGGTCACCGAGCGTAACAAGAACAGGCTCAACAAGATTGCACCGAAGATTAGTGTTGCCGACAAGAAACGTACTGAAGGCGCACGAATCAAAGCTGAGAAAGCAATCGAGATTGCGAAGCAGAAAGCTGCTGCCTCGCAAAAGCGTACTCAAGGTTTGGTCAGACCAAAGACTGCGCCTGTACCGACGAAGCCTGAGCAGGACGACGGGGTGATTGTCGAACTGTATCCGGTGGTGTTCAACGAGTTTCTTGCGCTTGAAGCAGTTGAAGAAGACGATACTGGTGGGAAGGCTCTCAAGAAACACGGCTTCCGGCACTTCGGACACTTCGCAAAGCTGCCGATTGCAAACGTCAAGAGTTTCAACGCTGCACTTGACTGGCTCGAAGAAAAGTTTACGCTGGATGGTAAGTCAGTTCGGCACCTGAGTGCATTGGCAGAAAGCTTCTCAACTGGTAAGGGTCGCAAGTTTAACATTGAGCTTGCACCAGTTGCCGACCTGCCAAGGTTCTTCAAAATGTCACACACTCCAACGGTGGTTAAGAACAAACGCCGTCCAGAGTTGAAAGTGTACCCTGTGTTGCTTAGTGGCAAACTGATGTTGGTGGTTGATCTTGCAACGAACCCTGCGTTTGTTGCACGAAGCGGTTTGACCACAAACATTCCGGGCATGGTCGGCGTGAAGAAATTCACTCAGGCTCCGGGTAGTGACCTTTGCTTCTTGCCGCAAAAGAAACAGGCACTCATCGACAAGGTGAAAGAACTAATGGATTCTGGCATTAAGGTTTCAAACCTCAAGGAACTGAAAGCCGAAGTCAAGGAACTTAACCTGAAGGCAATGATGACGCACGTTGATTAAAGTTGGTTGGGGACCACCGTGGTCCCCACCTTCTTCTACGAGGGTTTCATGTTTAGAAAAGGTCAAGTTGTAAAGCACCTGAAGACTGGAGGCATCTATAAGATTATAGGGCTTCCAGATGAAGGTTATATAATTGAAGAGACGGGGGAACTCGCGTACGTTTACACTGACGGGTTCCTTCGTTTTGTTCGGTCTGTCACTAAGATGGAAGATGGACGGTTTGTTAAATTGGAGAAGCGCATGCAAACAGGTACCGAGCAGTTGAAGAACCAGCAAGAAGTCATGGCTGCGAAAAACTTCTACAGCGGTAAGATTGACGGTGAGTGGGGACCGGCCTCAATCGAAGCGAAGATCAAGTGGGAACGCAGTGGGAAATTCAACCCCGCATTGCCAAACGGTGGTTTGCCGTTTGCCTCAAAGGGTGCACTGCCTATGGGTGTGCGTCGGCTTCCAGATGGTTCCTTGACGTGTCCAGAGCTTGAAGTTCCGAAAGCACTTGCCAAACGTGAAGCACGCGTCATTCCACCGACACCTGTAGTGACTCCAAAGAACGACGCTTCCGAGTGACCTGACATGGCTATCGAGACTGCCGCTATTGAACCTGACGGTGAGATATACGTCATTGGTGACGTGCATGGGTGCTATACAACACTGTTCAAGCTGTTGAAGAAGCTTGGGTTTGGTTCTGATGATTGTGTGTACCTTCCCGGTGATCTTATAGACCGTGGGGTAGACTCGAAGCGTGTCGTTGACTTGGCAATGGCGTTGCAAAGAAAGAAACGCGCAAAGGTGATGCGCGGAAACCATGAGCAACTCTTGTTGGGGGCGCTTGAGTCAAAGCCTCTTGAGAAACACTGGATTACTTACAACGGCGGTGACGCAACTCTAGCAAGCTTTGGTGTGAGTAGTGTCCGAGACATACCGAAGAAGTACTTGAATTGGTTTAAAGCACTCCCGCTAGTTGTTAAGCTTGAGTATAGTGACGGGATAACGTATGTCGTGTCACACGCGGGTGTTGATCTAGGCCACAAGAGGCCGTTCCGTGACACTGAAACAAACGCCAACTTTGTTTTATGGAACCGTGAGAAGCATCCCAACCATCCCAACCTTGTCAACATCGTCGGCCACTCCCCGAAAAGCTTGCAGCAGATTCGCAAGTCGCTCAACCAGAGTACGATCTATCTTGATGGAGGTTGTGTCTACGGAGGCTCTCTGGTTGCCTTCGATCCCAACTCACACAAAATAGTCACCATGAAAAATTCAGAATAGCGTGACGACTAGGGCAGCTTCTTTGACGAGGGCTGCCCTTTCTCGTTTGCAAAACTGTAAAGACATACCATACAATCACAACAGTTGGGTGGCACACTGTGGACAAAAAACGAGCAAAGTATAAAAGCTTCCACTTCAATGCTAAGAGGTTTGGCATTGAGGCGGAAGACAGTTACGAGTATGTGAAACTCCCGTTCGAGAATAGTGGCAAGGTCAAAGTCCTGTTCGTCCTCGACCATGTTCCATCAGAAGACCTTCATAGCGGGTTTCTTCTGAAGGGTGTGACTGGCGACCTTCTTGACTCCATGATCGGAGTCGCGAAGCGCACCTATGCAAACCAATCGGCCAGTTTTTCTTGGTTGGCTTGCACGTACAATGCGTTCCGCACGTATGGGAAGTCTGCTGACTTCCGTGCACAGGCTGACATAGCGTTTACGGAACGTCTCAACGCGTTGATCGTTGAATATCAGCCGGACTACGTTGTCGCCTTTGGCACTGCACCGATGCGTGCGTTGCTGAAGGATAAAATCGTCACCGACTACCGTGGGCGTACGCGCTACAGCTATTGGCTAGGTGTCCCGGTTGAACGTACAGTCAAGTTTAAAGATGACAGTCACACGACGAAAGTCGTTAGCAACATCAGCCTCAACGACATCAGCAACGGTGACAGCGGTGAGGCGTCGCTGCTTGGGTACATGTGTAAGTGCTTGTCTCCGATCTTTGGAAAGACATATGCCGTCGACAGCACAAAGATTCTCTGTCGCGGTGCTTTTGTCGTTGACACTATGGGCAAGTTCAACAAGCTCATGGACAAGCTTGCCGAACAAGAGTTTATTGCGGTCGACACTGAGACAAAGAATCTGAACAAGGTTACGAACAGGTTGCTGACCGCTCAGTTCGCCTTCAGCGAAGAACGCGGGTTCTTGGTGCCAATCTCGCACAAGGACAGCCCGTTCACTCCGAAAGAAATCGTACGAATACACAGTCGCCTCAAGGCATATTTTGAAGGCGATAACGATAACAAATACCACATCTACACGAATGCGAAGTTTGACCTGACTGTATTCCGTGAAGCATGCGGCATCCGATATTTCAAGAACAGCATTTGGGACATCCTCGGTGCTGATTTTGCGATGGATGAAAACCTGAAGGCACTTGACCTAGCCCTCGGTGAGTACTACTACAGCTTGGGCAACATGTCGGTGCAGTATGGGTTTGAAGGTTATCTCAATGCCGAGTTTGGTAAGCAGCACCGAGCAGACTTTGGTTCTGCCGACCTGACAAACCAATCGGTCATTGACTATACTTGCTACGACGTCTGTGTGCCAATTGCGATTCACAATGTTCAGAAGAGGCTGGCGAAAGACACTGGATACACTCACCATAGTGAAGTCGTGCTGAATGAAATCAGCGACACGATCCACGCATTCAGTAAGATGGAACACACTGGTGCCGGTCTCGACGTTGGCTACCTGTTCTTCTTGCGCACCGAGAACTCGCCGATTGAGTTGGAAATCAAGAAGATGTACACGGCGTTGATTTCAACACCTGCTGCGAAGAAGGCGAACAAGTTGCTGTCTGATCGTGCAGGGACTCCGACGACGTCAATGTTTGGCGAAGCGTTTACTGCTGCGACCGTTCTGAAGATGAGCAAGCCAGCACACCGGAAGACGCTGTTCTTTGACGTGTTGAAGTTGAAACCGTTGGACAAGGGAAAGAGTGGCGAGGGTAAGCTGGACAAGAAGTTTCAAGAGCACTACGCACACATTCCAGAGGTCGCACAGTACACGTTGCTTGAGAAAGCAAAGAAGCTGAAGACGGCATTCGTTAACAGCTTCATTCAGTTGTTGGGCGAGAGCGAAGACCTTCAAAAGGATCACCGCATTCGTCCTGACTTCGGTTACTTGACCGTGGTCACGCACCGTGGTTCTGCACGAAATCCAAACCTTCAACAAGTTCCGGCTCGGACAGAGTTGGGCAAGAACATTAAGCGACTGTTTGTCGCACGCGAAGGGTGCTTATACGTCAAGGTCGACTACCGCGTTCACGAAGTTCGCGGTTGGGGACAAATATCGTTCGATAAAGCCGTCGCCAAAGTGTTTGCCGTTGCAAAGGCTTTGCGTGACGAGTTCCGGGCGCATCCGACGAAAGAGTTGGGAAAGCGATTAAAAGCGGAAGCAGACGTACACATACAAAATGCCAGCTACTTCTTCGGTGTGAAACTGGAAGACGTTGACAAGCCATTGAGAAACGCTGTGAAAGGCGTCATCTTCGGTTTGATCTATCAGATGTCTATCAAGTCTCTCGCCGTTTCAATCAAACGTGAATTGGAAGCAACGAAAGCGTTGGTTGTGAAGTTCCAGAAACGTTTCCCTAGTGGCATGGGGTGGATTGAAAAGACGAAAGAGTTTGCACGGAAACATTGGTATGTTGAAGCGCCTACTCATATACGCCGTCATCTTTGGGGCTATATGCTACCTGACTCAATGGAGCAAGCAAACTCCATCAAGGCACGTCTGGACCGTCAAGCGGTAAACAGTCCGATCCAAGGCATGTGCAGTAAGATGATGATGTCAGGTATTCGCATTTTGGACTACCTGATCTTCAAAGAAATTGTCAAGTCAGAAACGTTTAAGCTGTTCATTACAAACTCTGTTCACGACTCGTTGGAAAACGAAGCGGGGTACGCAAACCTTCTCAAGTCATTGGACATGATTGAGTGGGCGCTGACCGACGGGGTTGCAAAGGTTGTCAACAAGCGTTATGGTTTCAGTTTGGTGTCGACTCCTGAGATTGACTTTGAAATTGGCGCATCGCTGTCCCATTGCGACTCTTGGGACTTCAGTGTTCACCAACTTGAGCGGTTGGTTGTTGACAGTCTTCTGTTCCAGCGCAATAAACTCAACTACAAGGTCAGCGTCGACAAGGTGCACGATATTATCTTCAGTGAACGTGCACTGACAGAAGACGCGCCGAAGTGGATGAAGAATCAGATTGAAAACATCGGTTATGAGTTTACCTTAACCGAGAAAGAGTACATCCGTGAAGTCCTGAACGAAGGTAAGGCATCTGTTGCCGCCGGAGAAGCAATGCTGGCCGAAGCTGGTGAAGATAAGGATGCACTCAAGAAAGCAAACGGTGTCATTGCCGGAGGTAGAGACGCCATCGAGTATGCTAAGGAGTTGAACAACTACAGGCACAAGCATGCAAATAGTTAATCTCGTTTTAGTCACCGACCCAGTCGTCACTGACAGGTTGCGCTCTGATTCAAAATATGTAAAGACACCTGACCAAGTAGTACGCGCCATGTCTTCGTACATACAGGCCGGTGACTTCAGTGAGGTAGCGTCAACCAGACTGTGCTGTCAAATCTCTTCTTACTTTTGGAGCAACGTAGTATGTTCTCACCGCATCAACGGAGTTGAGCTTTCAATCTTCGTCGAAGAATTACCGCAAGACGTTTTAAACTCCAACACATTCCATATACCAAACTCAACGGGGTTGCACTAATGTTTAAAATCAAAGCCTTCTCATTCTCTGCTGACTGTAAGACTCTTGAGCAGAGCATCAAGCGTGTTTCAGGTGCAGTTGGGCCGAACAGCGCGTTTTATCTTGCCGTATACAAGAAGAGTGTTTGCGTCCTCGGCCTTGGCCTTGACTCATTCGCGCTTCTCGCCGTTCCAAACGCGTCAACTGAAAGCACCGCTGGAATCTTTTCTTTTACGCTTGACGTGTTGACTGGCCTTATTCGTGGGCGCTCGGTCATGGACTTCAAGTTCAACGGGACTGAGTGCTTGTTCCGTCAAACGAAAGGTACCTACAGCGGCAAGGTTCCGACGTTGCCGATCACGGAAGATCAGTCGTCACAGCTTCTTACCCGCGTGACGGAAAAATCATCTGCTGCTTCGTCGATCCCCTCATCGGTGCTTTCACACATCAAGCAAGGTCTGTCAGTGACAACCATCGCTGACGTGTACCAGAATACAACGTTGACTTCTTACATCGTTCTGACTAAGGGTGGCGCTCTTGCAGTGTCGTCATTTGATGCACAACACTTTGGTCTGGTGCGCTCGAAGATCGACGCCGGTGGAATCGAATTCCGTGCAGCGTTGCCAGCATCGCATTTCACTCTGGTCGAAGCGTTGTCAAACGGTGAAGACGCCAAGTTCTCAATCTCAGCAACCGGTATCCGTGTGACCGGCAAGGGTTTCATTGTCTGCTTGCCAGCAACTCAGGCCGAAGACAAGCACTACGACATGGTTCCAACGTTCCTCAAGTCATTGCCGAAGCCAGAGTATGAATGTGAATGTCAGTTCGATGAACTCAGTTCTATCACTGAAAACTTGTTCACCTTGTACAGCACAAACACCAGCTTCATCTTGACGTCAAAGGGCGAAAAGTTGTCGATCAGCTTTTCAACTTCCAGCGGGTCGGCGGCAGACACAGCTTCAGTGACTCCGAAGTCTGCAAAGCCTTTGAAGGCTGGTGTTGACCCACGTCTGTTCCGTGACATTCTCAATCTGGCAAAAGGCTCCGAGAACACCAAGATGCGTGTCACGGATCGCGTGATCGTCCTGTCTGGAACCGTTGGTGATTCCCAACTCACTCTTGCATGTTCGCGTACTGAATGATGACTAAACTTCGTATTCCAACTGCACAAGGGTTTCAGACAGTAGGAAAATCGGTTGCTGGAATAACGAAGACCGCGTACTTATCCAAGTTCAGCGCCACTGAGCTTTACGAAATTGGGGAACCTACGTTTGTGACAGGTCTGTGCAACTACAGCTTCCTTCACGCGTCTGGAATTGTACACGGCATCTTGTTCTACTCCCCGGCCATACACACGGTGGCAACACCAATCATGCTGAAGATTGGTGCGTGTGTCAGCCCATTTACTCCGATCTACAACTTGCAACCACAAGGTGTTCTGCTTTACGAGGCAGCCGACAGTAGTATCATTGCAGTACCGATGAACGTGTCGTCTCCAATGCTCGTCGAAGTCGAACTATGAGGAACACAACATGAAACGAGATTTGAGCGGTATTCGTGATCGCTTGCGTGAGGATGCACGTTGCAAACGATTGAAAGCACTGTTCACGGAACTTCCGATCTATCAGATTCCAACGGAAGACCTGATTAAGGAAGTGGAGCAGATTCACAAGGCGCGAAGCATCCGGTTCTTGACACAAGCCAGCCCACGGTTCATTGAAGCAATCGTCGACGCCTCTCTCATGGAATCTGCAAACCGGTCACGCTGTGCTGAAATCAGCATGAAGTGCTACAAGGCGGAAGCCACGTTGAAGGATGCTCTTGAGCCATTGCGTGAGTACTTGTTGCTGACCTATGGGCCTGATCTTTCGTTTGTGCGTACCAAAGACGAACGTCTTCAGGTCATCAACATGGCACTTGCACCATTCATCAAGTTTATGAATCGTATTGCACTCGTCCGTGGCCTTTGTGACATCGTTGTCAAAGACATTGACCAAGGTGCATTTACCCTCCAGCGTTCGGTCGCTGCGTTGAACATGCGCAACGGTCGCGGTGAACAAACCATTTAAGGGGTTGCCATGATCGACAAAGAGAAAGCAGCAGAGTTGGGAGTCCTTTCAATGGGGACGTTGTTCACTGGAGTCTTGGGCCGTATCGTTATGTTTTCTCCAACCGAACACTTCTGTCAAAAAGACGGAGTCGTCCTTCAACTGTGGGTCGATAAAGGGTCAAGCGACATAGCAGACCGCGAGTGGAGACCGCTTCCAAGTTTCGAGGCTTCCAGTAAGATGTTCTCGTGCACTAAGGTGGTTGAATGAACTCCAAACAGCGGCGTTCGGTGCTTCGACACAACTTGCGCAACTGAAAGGTTGGAGACGAAGTTTTATTCGACTGGGGGTTTACACGCGTCAGAGGAAAGCTGTCTCTCAGGTGCACTCAAGATAATCGGCTGTGCAAAGTCGAGTTTCAGGTTGGTGGACGTGACCACTTCAGGTACGTGCCTTACTCGATACTTCGGAAGGTTTGATAATGGAAAAGGGTTTCGTCGAGAACGTTGTTGCTGAAATGCTTGCTGCTGCTGCAATCAGAGAACAACGGCTGAAGTGTGCTTGTGAAACCCCGATCCCCGGAGTGTTTGACCAGTTTGACTACACTACTTGTCAGAAATGCGAGTGCGTACTCAGCAGGTTGTCTCTAGTTGACCGAACTGTAAAGACAAGACATGAAAACAAGTAAGGCGGTCCAAGTGGTCAAAGACAAACCAAAGATATTCATACGTGACCGTGTCTACATTCCGGTCAAGTCCATTTACGACATGGACGAATTGAAGACGAAGTACATCAAGCATTTGTTCAAGGATACTGGTTGTTCAACGTGTGAGTACAAGCCAGAGCGCCCGTGCGCAACTTGCGAGGCATGCCCAAACTACTTTGGACAGGCGAAGCTGTTCAACACAAAGAACATTCAAGGCAATCACTACATCGGGCTTCCGGTTGGTGATAAATCACGTATCGAGGCAAACGCTGGCATATCCTTTGACGAACATCGCATCATCGACAAAAGGCATATGGCCCCGTTTCAGTACAAGATCAAGTTTACCGCCAAGCTTCGCCCACACCAACAGCAGTTGGTCGACACGTTTCTGAAAAGGAAGTACGGTCTGCTTGAAGCACCACCACGAACCGGTAAGACGTTGCTGTTGCTTTACATAGCATTGAAGCTTGGGCAGCGCATGATACTGCTTGCTCACCAGCACGAATTCTTGCAGCAGTTCTTGTGGCACATTGAAGGTAATGAGGCTGAAGGTATTCCTAAGTGCACAAACCTGCCTGAGATTCAGGAACGTGCCGGGAAGAAGCTGTACGGGTTCCCGAAGACCGATGAAGACTACCAGACGATGCAAATCATGGTCTGCACCTACCAACAATTTGCATCCAAGATAAACGGTAGTGCGCGTTTCAAAAAGCTAATGGCAAACATTGGCACGGTCGGCATTGATGAAGTACATCGTGCAGGTGCAAACGTGTTCGCTGGCGTTGTCAACAAGTTCTTTACGCGGTACAGGTTTGGCGTGACAGCAACAGTCGACCGCAAGGACGGTAGGCAGTGGATTTTTAAGCGCGTGATCGGCCCTGTTGTTGCCAAAACTACAATCGAGGCGATGACTCCAAAGGTCTTCATCAAGGAAACCGGATTGAAGCTGCGCTCGGTTCCAAAGCAGTGGACGTACATGATGCAAGCACTTGCGAAGAACGAGAAGCGCAATGAGCTAATCGTTGACCGCATCTTGCGTGACGTTGCAACCGGCCACAGTGTTGTCGTCCCATTAGTGTTTGTCAAACACATTCACCTGATCGTCAAGATGATTAACGAGAAGCACGGTTCGTTGATTGCGAAAGCTTTCGTTGGCGGTGGTGCTGGTCAGAAGAATAAAGACCTGCGCCGTGACATACTGGCCGAAGCCAAGAGTGGTGCGGTTAAGGTCATCGTCGGAACACGTAGCTTGTTGCAGCTTGGTCTAAACGTTCCTCGGTGGTCCTGTATTCATACGGCGATGCCAATTGCCAACGAGCCGAACTACAAGCAAGAGACGTCACGAGTCAGAACACCGATGGATGGGAAGCGCCAGCCTATCGTCCGTCTTTGGTACGACGAAGCAATGGGTGCATCAATTGGATGTGCACGTCAGTGCGTGACACAGATGAAGAAGTGGAAGTACCAGTTCTCAAAGGACGCGACAACTCAAGCTGCTTTGGAGTACTTGTCGCACGCCAACAGACGTCGTGGTGCAGTTGCCGACGATGAGGATTTCAAAGCCCAACGTCTTCTCGATTTTGATGAAGATACAACTTCACTAGGCCGCATGCGTGCGGGGAGAAAATAACATGAACGTACAACGAAACCATGCCCCATTTGCAACGATCATCCCAGTCCAAATCTATTGCGAGTCTCGACATGGTGTTCCTGAGTACTCGCATATGTTTGACTCAGGGATGGATGTTCGCGCAAACCTTCCTGATGAACATGAACCACTGGTCATTGGCGCTGGAAAGACCGTCATCGTCCCGACCGGCCTGTACGTTGCTACCCCTCCCGGCTATGAGTTCCAAGCACGTCCCCGCAGCGGAATTTCTCTGAAGACCGGTATTCGCATCGCAAACAGCATTGGCACCATTGACAGTCCGTACCGTGGTGAAATCGGCATCATCGTTTGGAACACTGGTGACGATTACACTGTCAACGATGGTGACAAGATTGCACAGCTTGTGCTTGCTCCAGTCTATATTTGCGAATGGAACATCGTCTCGTCGAAACAATCGTTACCCGATACAAGCCGTGGTGATGGTGGTTACGGTTCGACCGGTGTTGCCAAGGGTTGATTGACTACGGTCAGTCACAGATGATCTAGACACTTCGGAGTTTCGAGTGGAAAAATTACTTTTAAAACGCTTGCCAAAGGAAAGGGAAAAACTTCTGATGGGTCGCGGTGTTCCGCAAGCAGACATGTTTCACGGACACGGAACCTTTGATGTAGTTCCAAACTTGGTTAAGTATGAAACGGATATGCCGGGAATGCAGACGAAGGTTGTGTCTGCGGCGCGTCAAATAAAAGCACTTGCCTCGCTTATAGAAAGCCCACTACGCGCGTCATGCGCGATAGGTATCAACAGCTTTCCAAGTGACTTGCTGGCGAAGCACCTTGCAATTCACATCTTCGATTGCGCGATAACGTCTTGGGTTGCTAGACATAAACCGGGCCGGGTCATGCCTATTTGGCACCGCGTGTTTGGTGGTCTTGGCGATCCTCTACGTGACAAGACGACTGATGAAATCCCTAGCTTGCTGGTCATAAGCAACATAAATGACTCAAGCACGGCCTTCAAGTTGGAAAAGGTACGTGACCTGCTTGAGAAGTATTCACACGTACCTCGAATCGTTGCGTTGAGTAGTAAAGACCCGATCACGTTCTTTGCGACGAAGCTTCACTACCCAATAAACATCGGCCTCAACATTGGGCCGCAGAATCGTATCAAGGAACTGTGATGAAGAAGCTAAAGATGAAACACAATATCCACACTAAGTTTGTGTTTGTTGATACAGCAAACTTTCTAGTCAGCGCACGGTCAATGGCCGTCGCTCAAGGCGAGTACAACGCAGACCCGGTTGCCTTTGGACTGCTGTCAAAGATTTGCCGCGCTGGTTACAGCCTAGTCCTGTCAAACGTGTGCAAAAACGCTCAAGTGTCTTTGATTGAAGCACTGTCACGGTTTAAGATTCATGCGACGTTGCGTGACCACGATCCAAAGGATAGAGCCGCTGTCATCAACGAGTTTCTAGCAACGAAGAGTACTCGTGCGCGTCCGCTTATTCTGGATTCTCAGGACTGCCCGTCTGTCGAATTCGCAGACTGCTGGCATTGGTGTAGTGCCGATGGTGTTTCACACACGCAGATGATTGGCATTCTTAGCAGACTCAAGGACGAAACGTCGGCAAACAAACCTATTCCCAAAGCACTACGTTCAAGCATCAAGGAAGATATTGCCGGGTCCGGTCTAAACTTCACGTACCTGCGTCGTTTCAAAGACGGTAAGGTACAGAACTTTGGCGGGGCGGTGATTGCTTGGCAACTGGACTCCGAGAAGTTTGACCATACGTCAATCAGGTACGCCATTGTCCGGTGCCATGTGCGCGACCAGTTCGACAAGACAATTGGTCGTGAGTTGGCATCACAGCGGTACTTTTCTGCTGACGTCAGTTACGCTCCATACCCGGAAGATGGCCGTGTATCACAACTCTTCAAAAAGGAATTCATCGTATGAAGATCACACTCAATGAACATGAATTCTTTAACCGGTTGGATTCTCGAATCACTGACGCTGGTGGCCTTTCGCTGTACGACAAGCAAATCGAAGCAATACGTGAAACGCTGTACGAAGGTCTTGACATTTCAGTATCACCAGAAGGTGTTGAACTCGACTGCGGGATTCTGCACATCGTGGCCTGTAACAGCCGTGGCGAGAAAGCGCGAGTTGATGATACGTTGTTGTCTTGCAACTATGCAATGCCCGGCTTTCCTCTTGAACACAATGTCACAAAGGTTGCATTAACGTTTGATGCAAATAAGATGGAGCCGCTTGTTGTTGACATGACCATATTCCCATTCATGATTCCGTCGTTACATCTGACTACTAAGGTGGGTGTGCATGAACACGATCCTGAGTAAAGTACGATCCGGGCTTTCGTTTTGTCACCACACCGTCGCGGTCCAGCCGTTCTCACCAACGGCCCTCAATGAAGAACTTCTATCACTACCACCAATTTTCAACGCAGTTGTTTGTGTTGGGAACGCCGTTTGGTCAGTGCTTTCAAACAACAAAGACTTCTTTGACCGGTTTGAACCGAGTCAGAAACACGAGGAAGTCCTTGAAGGGTTTGTTGGTACTTATTGGACAGTGCCGATTCACACTGATGCGTACTCAATGCCAGAGAGCATCAAGTTTTTACCGCCGGATCACATCATTATTGCTGTCTTCAACAACCAGCACGTGCAAGACATCATTAAGATGTACGTCGCTACTGGCACAGTTCCAAATGTTCCTGTAGAGGTACAAACACGACCGAAGCCAGCAGGTACCGCCGTCAACGCTGTCCAATTTCTCGGAGACCCGACGGTGCATCCAAGCATTTATTGGTGTCCACCTGAAGATATTGGACGTGGCCTTATCAATCGCGGCCACTGGAGACTTGGTGGTGAGTCGCATGGTGGTGGCTATGACAGTGGGAGCATGTTTCTCGCGGTTGGTGATTGGATTGTTGGTCAAGGCCGTGAAATGCGTATCATCCATACGTACGAATTCAATAGGGATTGGCAGTTGGTTGAAAAGGGAACAACATGATACTTGGACTTTGTGGTGCGCAACGAGTTGGCAAGACTACTCTGGCAAAAGCCTTTGCAGAAGATTATGGATACACGTTTGTTCAGACGACAACGCGCGGTATTCTTGCTGATAATGGGTACAACGCACAAGAGCAGTACGATCTTGAAACTCGTCTGAAAGTGCAGACCTTGATTCTTGACGGTCTTGCACGGCAATGGGAGGCAATGCCGTCACAAGGTATTTGTGACCGTACTCCGCTTGACGTACTTGCGTACATGGAAGCAGATGTGCTTCGTAACTTTCCGGCAGACCCTTGGCTTGAAACAAAGTACTTCGAGTTTGTCGGTCGTTGCAAGCACTTATGCGGTATGTTTGACCGCATGGTGCTCGTGCAGCCGGGTATTGAACTTCGGTACGATCCAGACGCGGCTCAATGCAGTTTGCCTTACATGGAGCACTTCAACACGTTGATGTTGGGGTACTCCACGCAACACCTAAACGTTTCAATCTTGCCAAGAACGTGTTTGGCAATTCAGGAACGTCTGGAAGCAGTTCATGATGCAGCATACCAGCACGACCATTCTCCAACCCCAATCAAATGACAGTGGAAGATATTTCAATGACAAACCTTGACCGGTTGAACCAAATGCTGAAAGACAAGAGACTTGACCTTCCAGCATTTCGCCAGACAATCTCTCCAAGCCTCAACAACTTGAAGTGGCTGCAAACCAAGTTTGTGCGAAGCCCGAAATGCAGTCGTGAAATGAAAATCCTTTTGAGCATGGACCCGGTCATGCTTCTATCTGACCGTGACAACGAAACGTCGCTCAACTACATCGCACGTAAAGAACGGCAATTGGTTGAACAAGAGCAGCGTGCATTGAACGATGCTCGTGAAGATGTACAAGCAGCACAATGCGTTCAATAAAACCAAAGCTTGTTTCAAAGGTACGGCGCACGTATGTTCAAGCCTACACTGTAGATTGGGACACGATTAGTGCGCAGTGCCTTGCGCGGGACGGTCATCAATGTACTGGTTGTGGCGCAGTTAGCAGCAAAGGAAATCGACTGCGTGCTCACCACATAATTCCAGTTTCCAAAGGTGGCCGTACCATTCTCTATAATCTGAAGACTCTTTGTGATCGGTGTCATGAGCGACAGCCCGGTCACCAACACCTGCGGAGACGATGATGAATGATGAACACTTTATTGGGTACTGTGAAATACACTGCGAGACTGAACGTGCATTGTTCGTCGGTCGTGACGTCAACCGCATGCTGGACCTTGCAGGGAACCCGAAAGGTTTCAAGCATGTGAATTCAGAACAGTTCTTCTCCGTCCGTCACGACATGAAGACATTGTGTGACTTGGCACGTGAACGTATTCGCAACCCACCTGTTTGTAAGATTATTCAATTCCCGAATAGGACGACTGACGCTGCTAACGGTTTGAATGGGGAATTCAATGACTCCCCTTGAACAACTGGCGTTGTGGCTCAAAGGTGAAGACGTACACAATGATGAACGTGACGAATGTTGTCCTGACTTCTCGTGCTGCGACGAGAAAAATAGATGGCCGCAAGAGATACGCGAAGAGTTTGCCGAAGCATACCGCGCGGGTGACGAAGATACTGCGTTAAGCATGCTGGTCTCCGGTCTTAGCCAACGTGTTGCAACAGAGTTTGGCGACAAAGTGTATGTGTCGGGACAACCTGAAACTCTCCACTAAGTAGTTTGAAACGAACCATGCTAATTTCTCCATGTATAGGAAAACCTGTCTAGGAGAATTTCGTGAAATGTGGAGATTGTAAGTTCATACACATAACAGAGAATCAGCAATACCACGATTGTCGTGAAGATTCTCCCCGTGTTGTTGTGTCCGGGTTTAAAACAAACCCAACATCAAAAGACGTATCTGCAACAGTTGGTAAACTTATGACAGTCTGGCCCCGCGTCTCTGTCGAAGAGTCGGGATGTGGCAAGTACATCCCCCGCACCAAGTGAAACACCATAAGACCCAACCAATTAACTTTGGTTGGGCTTTGTTCGTTCTGGCTTTAAAGAAATTCTAATTTAGCGACTGCACGAAAACACAACTTGGAGAATATCACATGGCAAACAACTCCAGTCCCGGTTCTTATGTGACTGAATATGATCGTTCGCAACGCGTGCGTGCGGTGTCCACATCAATTGGAGCAATCGTTGGTCCTTCCGCTGAAGGTCCAATCATGCAGACCACCCTCGTCACAAGTGAAGATGATTTCATTTCGAAGTTTGGGAAACCAAACCCTAAGCAAAGTTTGATGCACTATGCTGCTCTGACTTTCCTTCAACAAAGTCGTCGTCTCTATGTGACGCGTGTTGTCAATGACAATGCTGCCCTTGGAGAACTGCCGCTAACCGCTGGTGCGATCTACACTGTTGATGACAGTGCGGCACAAGTTCCGCGACCGAAGTTGACCGTCTTTGATGACGGCTCGTCAAACGCAAAAGGGAAATACGATCCATTTGGTTCGTTTGCCTTCAATCCGAATGACCCTGCTATTGCAAACCAGATGTTTATGGTATGTGCTATTGATCCGGGTGAATGGAACAACCGCATCTACGTGCAAGTGCGGCCCAATTCCAAAGCTGGTGTCGTCGTCCCCGATGACTTCTTCGACGATATGGACGCGTTTTGGGTTGACGTCTTTCTTGACTACACGAGTCCGCGCCAGCATCCGACGGAATCGTTCTTGGTCAAACGCGAGTCAAGCCTTGACGGTTATGGCAACCAACTCTTCATTGAAGATGTTATCAACAAGAAGAGTGATCTGATTCGCGTGCGCAACAACGAGTTTGCACCGATGGTCAAGGTACTTGAGACCGCCAGCGTATTCTTTGATGGTGCGACGAATGGTGGACGAGTGACCAGCGGCCAAGTGCAACGCGGTTGGGACTTGTACCACGATACTGAGCACATCGACGTCAACATCTTGATTCAAGGTGGTGCGCCAATTGGTATGAACAACATGCAAGACATTGCCGACATTCAACGTGCTATTGCCGGTATCGCACGCGACCGCATGGACGCTATTGCGGTGCTGGACGTTCCAAGCAGTGAGCAACAAGTTGCAAGCGCAATGGCCTACCGCGTTGACACGCTAAACCTTGACTCAAGTTACGCTGCAATGTATTCGCCGGACTTGAAGATTCTTGACAAGTTCAATGACCGTCATATTTGGTTGCCGCCGTCTGGATTCGCTGCTGCTGCAATGGCGTTGACAGACAACATCAAGAACGTTTGGTACGGCCCCGCCGGTATGATTCGCGGCAAGCTCAATGTTCTTGAATCGCGACACCTTTACAATCAAGGCATGCGCGATGCACTGAACGATGCACAGATCAATGCGGTTCGTTATTTCCCGAACGGCGCTGGTTACAAAGTTTGGGGCAGTGACACGATGCAAGTTATGGCCTCGGCTCTGACAAACATTGGCGTACGTCGATTGATGAACATGATCGAGAAGTCAATCAAGATCGCTGACATCTACAGCGTCTTCGATCCCAACGATCAGATTCTCCGCAGTAAGTTGCAGATGATGGTTTCTCGGTTCTTACAACCAATCATGGACGCCGGTGGTCTTTACTGGTTCCAAGTCATTTGTGATGACAGCAACAACACGCCAGATACGATTGCTACCGGCGCATTAAACTTGGACGCGTACTTCGATCCGACGATCACGACCAAGCGCATTCGCCTCAATGCAAACATTCTGGCAACTGGTTCAACGTACCGAGAGTTCATAACAGCCCGTGGTTAATTTTCACTTCTGAAAGAGTACAAGACAATGAACACACCACAACAAGCCCTTTCCAAAGAAATCTCCGATCTCCGAGTTCAGACGTTGTTGCAGACGGTCTCTGACCAACGCAACAGCGCCTTGAACGAGGTTGCAAACATCAAGGGCGAGATAGCAGTCCTCACCCGGTTGTTGAACGATCAGATCGCAGTGAACAACGAGTTGAAAGAAAACCAGCAAAAGCTTATTGAAAGACTTCAAGTCGTCGCAACAAACGTGCCGCCAACAAGTGGCTTCGGTGAAGAAGACCCAGCCATGCCGAAGACTGCAATCGAGTTGGCCTCACCTGACGCCTCGTGAAGTCTACCATTGTAATTTAATATCGTCTCAACAACTTGGAGTCTCCTCACATGGAATTACGTTTGCAGCAGTTTATTGCAAGCGTTGAGAAACTTGCAGACCTTCGCAATCTTGACGTCTTCAATCCAATCATCTTTCAAATGGAACATCCTGTGCTGGCGCTACGCTTCACAGTCGTCGGTTCCAAGACCGAGCCTTCCTATTTGGGGATTCCTGTCAACACGACTTGGATTGTTCTCGATCCGACAAGCGCATACTTCCGTCAGGCAGTCAAGCTGAGTGATGAGTACAACCCGGATACGACGACCTCGCTGCCATCACCAGAAGGCATGCCGTCACTGACGTGGCAAGTGGTTCGTACTTACGATGAAATCTTCTCTGATCCGCAGTACTATGTTGCTAATGCTGGTCCGCGTGGTCCGAAGGGTGACAAGGGTGATGCTGGTGCAACTCCAGTTCTTGACCTCGCAGCACTGAGGCCTCTTCTCGGTTACATCACTGGCTTGACTGGGACACTAGAAATCAACGGCGCTGCGTCGGTTGGCGCTGGCTCACAATCACCGTACACGCTGAAGCTGACGGAGACCGAGTTGAGTCCCCAAGGAACACCGTCGCAAGTTGTACGTGATGTAATTGCACCGATCACACTGTCGGGCAACGTACCTGCTGGCGTGTCTGTCGACGCGACAAACAAACTTCATGTTGGTGTTCTTGCTGCAAACGCCGTCGTCACTCTGAACGCAGTGTACCCAAGCTGGACGAAGATGGCTGCTGCAACCAAGGACATCAATCTGACGAAGGCTGCTGCAACTGGTATCACGGTTGGCGGCGCTGCAATGACGTACGCTGGAAGTACGAGTCAGTTAACGGCAACGGCAACGTTTGATGATGGAACGACCTCACCGGTTACCGCATCATGGGTTGTTGACAACACCGCTCTGGCAACGATCAACGCAACGACTGGCTTGCTCACCGGCGTTAATCCGATTGCTGCAACAGGCAACGTTGTTGCGACAGCTACAGCCGTTATCAACGGCACTACGTTTACTGCGACGAAGACGATCAGCATCACCAAGTTGGCGGTCACGACTCTGACGATTAACGGTGCTGCATCGGTCAATGTTGGTGCTACATCGTCATACACTGCCGCCGCGCTTCTGAATAGCGGTGCATCGCAGACAGTTGTTCCGACATGGACATTTGCAAATGCAAACGCTTCTGTCACTGCTGCTGGTGTTGTGACTGGTGCTGCTGCTGGTACCGACACGCTGACCGCATCGTACACGCTGCCGGGTGCTGCTGCCGCATCGACCGCAACAAAGGTTATCACGGTGATTGCAGTTGTTACTCCGATCTACCCGTTCTATGGTCCGGGTGTTGCTCTGCCGTCTGATTGGCAAGCATTTGTTACAGCACTGCCGTTCCGTGGCACCGCAGCGTCAGTCAGTGCAAACATTTCGTTTGATGTGATTGGCTCCAACACCTATATGTACTTCGCGTATCCTGCCTCTTACGGCAAGGCGCAATTCTTTGACATACAAAGTCAGTTTGTTGGTGGGTGGGGCGGTGCCGGTAATAGTGGCGAAGGTACATCAGCAGCCACAAACGCCGCTGGCGGTATTGACCAACCGTTCTCTGTCACGATCACTGTGAATGGTGTTGCAACACCATTCTACGTGTATCGTAGTGACATGGCAAACCAAGGCTCTGCCGCAATCAACGTGTGGACAGTTTCTCCAGCACTATAACTTTCTAAGGAGCTATATCTTGCCAATTGCACTCGCATCCATTCTAATCCCGAAGAATGGAAACACTTATGCTCTCCTTGAAGATACTTATCTCAAGGGTGGCTTCAGGGTTTGCTCGACCATTACCGAACGCAACGCCATTGACCCAACAGCGTTGAAGAACGGAATGCTTGTTTTAACGACAGACAATGGGTTGATTTACAAACTTGCTCCAGACCTTGTAACGTGGACAGAAATTTCACTGCAAGGACCGCAAGGTGTTGCAGGTCCACGTGGTTACGTTGGTCCTGTCGGTGAAACTGGCCCGATGGGTTTGACTGGTGCAACTGGTGACCAAGGCCCGATGGGTCCGCAAGGTACGAAGGGTGATACTGGTAGTGTTGGACCAACTGGTGCAACTGGTGCTAATGGCACAACTGGTGCACAAGGTTTGCAAGGTGATCCCGGTGTCAAGGGTGATAAAGGCGACACTGGAAGTATTGGACCGAAAGGTGATACCGGTTTGACCGGCGACACTGGTCCTGCTGGTCCGCAAGGCATCAAGGGTGATACCGGTTTGACCGGTGCAACCGGACCTGCCGGTGCAACCGGACCTGCCGGTGCTCAAGGTGCTCAAGGTGCTCAAGGTGCTCAAGGTATTAAGGGTGACACTGGACCTGCCGGTGCAACCGGACCTGCCGGTGCAACCGGACCTGCCGGTGCTCAAGGTGCTCAAGGTATTAAGGGTGACACTGGTTTAACTGGTTCGCAAGGTCCAGTCGGTGCAACTGGTGCACAAGGTGAAACCGGACCGCAAGGTGCAACTGGTGCGCAAGGACCGCAAGGAATCAAGGGTGATACTGGTGCTAATGGCACAACTGGTGCACAAGGTTTGCAAGGTGATCCCGGTGTCAAGGGTGATCCCGGTGTTCAAGGTCTTACTGGTGTTAAGGGTGATCAAGGTGACATCGGACCCGCCGGTCCACAAGGTCCGAAAGGTGATACCGGTTTGACCGGTGCAACCGGACCTGCCGGTGCAACTGGTCCTGCTGGTCCGCAAGGCATCAAGGGTGATGCTGGTCCACAAGGTGTGAAGGGAGATACCGGTTTGACCGGCGACACTGGTTTGACTGGTGCACAAGGTCCGAAGGGTGATACCGGCGCTCAAGGTATCCAAGGTGAAGTTGGACCGCAAGGCGTCCAAGGCACACAAGGTATTCAAGGTGAAATTGGACCGCAAGGTACCTCACTTGTTTATCGTGGGCCTTATGCAGGTGTGACACCGTACGTTGTTGGTGACTATGTAACGTCACTTGACGGTAACGGAATCCAAACGCCGTGGCTTGCAATTGCACCGAGCGTTGGTCAAACACCGTCATCGAGTCCTGCTTCTTGGCTCAACATGGCAATTCAAGGTGCTGTCGGCGCACAAGGGCCGCAAGGTCAACAAGGTATTCAAGGCGCTGCTTCTGTTTGGCGTGTTGGAACCGGCGCACCTGCTGTCGGCCTCGGCAACGACCTCGACATGTACTTGAACGATACCAACGGCGACGTCTACCAGAAGCAAGGTGGTTCGTGGATCATGCTTTCAAACGTCACTGGACCACGTGGTGCAGACTACGATCCAATGACGACAGTGTTGGCATTGCCGTACGATATTTCGACATTCATTGCCGGAAATATGGACCAAGCGTCGGAACCTGTGTCAAGCTTTGTAGCACCGCGCATCATTAGCTTGAAGTTAGGCATCGCAGGTTCTCAAGCACGTGCGAAAACAGCACCGACAAACGCTGTCGTGTACAGCTTGACAGTTAACGGTGTTGCGAAGGGTACGTTGACGTTTACGCAGGGTTCAACGGTAGGAACTTTTGTGTGGCCGCAAGACCTCAACCTGCAAATTGGAGACATCTTGCAACTTGTTACCCCTGCAACTGTCGAGGCGTCAATCAAAGACGTTTCAATCTGTATCGTTGGAGCCGCTTTAGCGCCAAATACAACAATGATTCCTTGATAGGAGACGGTCATGCCTATTCAAGTATCCTCGGCGTTGCTCCCAAAGAACAACGCCAAGTGGCATATTGTTGAAGATATTTACATACGCGGCGGCCTTCGGGTCGTCGCTAATGCTGCTGCGCGGGACTTGATGTATACAGACGCAGCACTAAAACTGGCGTTGAAAACCGGCATGCTGGTCATTACGGCAGATAACTCTAGGGTGTGGCAGTACGCAGGTCTTGGAGTTTGGAAAGAGTTGAAAAAGGTGAATACGTTCACCTTTGAAACATCGGAAGCGTTGCTTGAGTGGAACATTGCTCACAATTGCGGTAGTCGCAACTTCACTTACGCGGTATTTGACGGAGACGGTTTCCAGATTCTACCGAACGAGTGTCAAATTGTTGATGTTGATAATTTGAAGCTAACATTCTCACAGGCGACTGCGGGACATGTGTCGTTGACATTCAACATTTAATCTTTGCCCATCCGGGCTTTACTTGGAGTAATACAAAATGCGTTTAGTCGGTGATTTGGTTATAGCTGGCTTCGGTCAGATCAAAAATGCGCGGATCGACAATCTTTCTTCCGATCCAGTTTCCCCACAATCCGGTCAAGTGTGGTACAACACCACTGACCTCGTGTACCGTGGCTTCAACGGTACTGCGATCATCACGTTTGCAACCGGCGGATCAACTGCTGTTCTGCAAGCTGAAATCGACAAGATCGAAGCTTCTGCCGGTATGGATGTCGCTGGTAACTACATCGTCAAGTCGGCTGCAAACTACATCGCTGCTGCCACGACTCTGGCCGCTGCTGATGACCTGCTGGATTCCGCTGCGAAGGCAAACGCTAACGCAATCATCGCTGAGACGACACGCGCCACCGGCATCGAAGGTCAACTGCGTACGGACCTGACAGCCGAAACGACACGCGCCACCGGCATCGAAGGTGGTCTGCGTACGGACCT
>JFJP01036993.1_pt1 | contig 69786 bp, 122 predicted proteins | sample 431651 | NCBI WGS metagenome assembly JFJP01 (sample SAMN02602958, study PRJNA72255) | Microbial mat metagenome, whole genome shotgun sequencing project. | biome: fresh water; feature: sink hole; material: water; isolation source: purple microbial (photo- and chemosynthetic) mats found in... | reverse complement strand
ATCGTGTAGGAACGTTTCAAGCGGTAGAAAATATCAGAAATGGAGTAACAGTAAGAGCGGCAAACGTAGCTACAAATACCTATGCTGTAGGTCCATCGTTTACTTCTTACATAGATGGTCTTGAAATATTCACCACTGTTGACCAATCAGTTAACTATTCATTAGCGACTAACGTTACTTGTACCGTTACTTGCAAGAATGCTTCAACAGGAGCTTTGGTAGAAGGCGCAAGAGTATATATTCTTGCTGGTGCTGGTGGATTGGAAACAGAAGGAACTATTATATTTAACGGATTAACTAATTCTAGTGGTATTATTCAGTTTATCTATCCTTACATTTCTAGTCAACCTATTGAAGGTAAAGTAAGAAGAGGAAGCATTTCTCCTTATTATAAACCTAATCAAATTGTAGCAAGTATTGGAAGTTCAGGATTAGACCAAACTATATTCTTAATACCCGATGAATAAGGAATAGTAATATGATAGATAAAGAAGTTCACGATAAAGAGCATGACTCACTATATGACCCAAAACCAGGGTGCGAGTATTGCGCTAAAGAAGTATTTAGAAGAACTCATAAATGTTTTGGTAATGGTAGTTCAACAATTCCTATTGAACCTGTCAAGGAAGCTAAATGACTGTAAATATAGATTGGCCTTCAGGAATAATTACCATTCCTCAAAATCAATTAACCTTCATTTCAGGTTCAAACTATACTTTAGATGTTGACGCTTTTAGATTAGCATTAAAAGATTTAGAGGACTCAGAAGAAGGGCAAGTATGGCCTGATACCCATAGACATGCAACAGCATCCTCCCTTTCAGGTGTAGTATATGCAAGACAAGTAGAAATTTTAGCACCTTATACAATTACTTTTCAAGATGTCGGTACACCTTATACGGTTTCATGCACTGGAGCAAATCATAATATTGCTGATGTTAAGAATGTTAATCAAGTAAGTTTAATTGTAGGTAACTCAGCAGGATTAATTTCAGTAACTTCGGGTTCAGGAGTTACCGCTCAAGATAAAATAGATATTGTTAATATGGTTTGGAATGAATTAATTGCTAATCACGATATTATTGGTTCAACCGCTAAAGCATTATCTACAGCATCATCTGGTGGCGTTGATATCCAAGCTCTTGTTGATGGTGTTTGGAATGAACCTAAAGTGGCGCATAATATAGCAGGAACTGTAGGAGAAAGTATTAATGAAGTTTCTGAAATAAAAACAAATACAGAATCTTTATTAGATTTACAAGCAGGAAATTGGGAAATACAAGGTACTATAATGATTTTCTATTCTCGTGCTGGACAGGAAATTATGAGATTCTCATTATTAGATGCTAATGGACTTCCTAATAATGTTGATGTATTTAAGAGATTAAAGCTATAATGTCAATAATAAGCAGAGGCATGGGTGTAAGCCAAAAGCTTATTTCTCAAGGATATGGTCCAACAGTAATAATAGTTAACCCTGAAACAGGTAATGAATATCGTTTTGGTGGTGTTGGATATGCTAAGAAGTTTGATTATAAATACTTAAAAGATTTAATTGATGAAGTTATTCAAACTGAGTCTATTATAGTAGGTAAGAAGCCATTAACATTATTTGTAGAAGTAAAATTAAACGGTATTGACCCTATTATTACTGCTGAACTAGAATCTATAAAATACGAAACACATCATGTGACAGTAAAAGTAACTAATTAAGTATGAATGGAGATAAAAATGATTTCAGTATTAGTAGATAAAGAAGTTACATTAAAGTTTAATATAAATGTAGAAGGAAATAAAACTCTTCCTGAAGCTAGACTTATTCTTAATTTAGACTCAGGAGTCTCTTTAGCTATTAAAGGGAAAATTGAAGAAAAAATAGCTAAAGTAGTATTACCTCCATTAAAATATATACTAAAAGAAACAGGAACAAAGATAGTATCCTCATATTTAGAAGTAATTGCTGATAATACATATCATATCCCTTGGAAAGATTCCTGTGAGTTAAAGGAATCAATGCAAATATCTGTTAATGAATCTGTTAATATTGAAGAAAAAAATGAATCTGTTGTTATTGAAGCTAATATAGAACCTACACCTGAGCCTGTTAAAAAATTATTTAAAGAATCTGCAACAAAAAAGGTACTATCAGAAAAATGGAAGTTATACTCAGAAAAAAGTAAAAAATCTATTTTTGAATCAGGTTATTTACAAGCAATTAATGATACAATTGATTATACAAAAAAAGCATTAGCAACACTTACAGAAGAAGAAGTATATAACTATATTAAAATTAAATTAAAAGAAGCAGTTTCATTACAGGAATCTGCTGGTAATATAAAAGATAAAGTAGAGTTTTCTAATGGATATTACTCTGCTGTATTTGATACACTAATGTCATTTAAATAAAAGGAAGAAAAATACATGAGAGCAAAAGATTTATATTCAGGAACAATAATGTCATTAAGAGGTCGTTGTGGGTCTTTAACCACAGGTATTACAAACTTACATGAATTAACTACTCCACTATTAATTACCTATCAATCATTAGCTACCACTTACTTAGTTCACCCTGTTGATATTGCGTCAACAAGCGTAGCTGATGCTGTTGGTGGAACAGGAGCACAACAGATAGAAATTTGTGGATTAGATGGTAATTATAATATTCAGACAGAAATTGTTAATACATCAGGTTCCTTAACTGTTCCTGCTACTTCAACAAAATCTTATTTAAGAATATTCTCAGCACAGGTAGTTCGTACTGGTTCTGGAATGATAAACGCTGGTGCTATTGTTGTTTATAAATCAGGACAGGGTGGTACATTAGCTGGTGGTATTCCTCCTACACAAACTTCTTTATGGTTACGAATGTTAGCAGGATATGGAACAGCAACATCAGGTATATTTACTGTTCCTAAAGGCTATACAGTAGAAGCTAGACAGTTAATAGTAACTGCTAGAACTCAGATTTCTGATTTATATATTGTATCTCAGGAAACAGGCGTTCAAGAGATTCAAACATTAACAATTACAGCAAAACCAACAGCTTCAGGAAACTTATCAATAGTTTTAGATGGTACTACTGCTGTTACTGTAGCAGTATTAGACACAGACTCAATAGAACAAGTATGCACAAAAATTGCTTCATATACATATAAAGGATGGACTGCTGTCGCTACTGCTACTACTGTTGTATTTACTTCTAATGTTGGTATCCTTCGTGCTGGTGCTAATACTCTAGGTGTTGCCGCTACTGGTGTTGTTGGTGCTTTCGTAGAAACATTAGCAGGAGCTTCTAATCCTTACCAAACGGAATTCGCTATAGGTACTTCAAACAATGCATTATGTATTGATTTACCACTAATCAACGACTTTAGATGGACAGAAAAAACTGATATTTATTTAAGAGCATTATCAACTACTGCCGCTGGTGTTGTTACTGCTAATTTATTGTTAAGAAAAGTATAATATTAATTATGTAAAAATAAAAGGAAATTGAAATGGAGTTTATTAATTCACCGTGGGTTTTCGGTTCTATTGCCTCCATATGTGTATTACTAATAATAATAGTAATAAAAGGTTCTAAATTTAAAATTACTAGAGATGGAGCAACAATGTCACACACCGAAAAAGAGGAAACCCAACCCCTTATACCAGAGAAGTATGCAAAGGAGATTATCTATCTAGTACAAAAGACTGCTGATTATCATACTAAGACTTTTGATTTGAATAATAATTTAATTAAACTTCAAATGAGAGTATATGAAGAACTAGAATTATCAGCAATTTCATTATTAAGAGAAGCGTTTTTAGAAATAGCTAATAAGTTTAATTTAGAACGGAGTGTTGTTAGAGGTGAATTATTAACTTATACAACTACAATAAGCTATATCTTTTCTAAGATAAAAGATATAGTTAGGTCTTCATTTATAAATAATCATTATCATTTAATGGAGGACTCAGAGTTTGATGATTATATTATTAATAAAAAAACTACTATAGTAGAGATTGTTTCTAGGGAATTAGATTTATTATGGTTCTCTGATAATGTTGAAAGAGATTCATTGAGAGTTATAAAAGAGATTAGAGATAGAGAAATATCTGAATTAATAGCACAATTATATAGAAAATCTAGAAGATGTAGTATTGAAAACAAAGAGGCTATAGACCTCCTAACTAGAGATTATAATAATTACATACTACGGGTAACAGGCGTAGAGATAACCGCATGTTAAAAATAAAGGGAAGGAGTTAATCCTTCCCTTAATAATTTATTCTTCTAGTAAAGCTAGAATAGCATCCATCTGAACTTTATTAATGTCTTCAGGAATATTCTCTATTTTGATTTTGTGTAATTCAAAGTTAATATCTGAATCTAATAGTTTATTATACTCAGCAATATCAGATTCCCTCTCAGCTAAAGCAGTATCATACTCTTTAGATAATTCATCCATAATTGAATTAAACTCATCCTTAAACTCAGGGTTTACAATATAATTCTCATTCTTAATTACTGGATTACCCTCTAAATCCTTTTCAGAATACTTTTTTAATAGTTCTACACGTTTAGTATCATACTCAATAAACTTAGGTTTAGGGTTAACTACTCTTTCAATAATAGGTAATTCTCTTTTTAATATCTCTTGATTTCTGGATAATGCATATACAAACTTCATTCCTTTTAACTCAGAGAACATTCCTTTAGTTAAATTCTGGTACAACCCAAATGCTTCTACGTTCTTCATAATATACCCTCCGGTAAAAATAATATACATAGTTAGTATATATAATATAAATACCCAAAATGACTAATTATTATAGGAGTCAATTATGTTATCAACAATGTTCAAAGAAGGTGGAATGGATTCCCCTTATTCATCAAAAAGAGTTCTAGCTTTTGCTTTCTTCTTAGTGGGGACTACATCATTGTTTTATTCATTACCTATGTTTGAACCAGCAAAAGGTTGGGTTTCTGCATTTGTATTTATACCCTCAGCTATGTGTTATATGTTTACATTCTTTTATTCCTATTTATCTACTATGGTGGATATAAAAGAGATACTAAGCTCAGTTAATGATATTACTGATAAAAAAAATGGAACTTCAACAACACCAGTATTCTCTACTGTTACTCAGAAAATTGAAGGAAAATAAAAGGAAATGAAACTATATGAAAAGGGGATTATTCTTATTACTTTATTGTTTATTATCTATTTCTTATTTAATCTCTCAACAGGAACAAACAACCTCAGAGATAAAATTGGAGAGGTTAACAGTTCTCTTACAAGAATTGAAGCAAGACAATCAGAGCTTACAAGACAAATTGAAGGATTTGAAAAAGGATACGTCGAGTTGGGAGCAACAATTTCTAATGTTGGAAGTTCAGTTCGGCAAATTGGAACAGGACTATCAGAAGTTAAGCGTGGAATATCAGGACTTAACTCAGAAATACATAACTTCGGAACAAGACTTCCAGAAATTGAAGCAATTATATTCAGAGCAAACGGAAGACTTCAAGAAGCTGAAGGAATCGTGGACTACCTTAAAAACCCAAGTAAACAAGGACCTGTGGATAAATAGAGGCATCTTTGGTATTGGTGGATTAATTCTAGGTATATTAGGAGCACTAATACTAAATATGATTAATTAAAAATAAAAGCCCTCAATTACGAGGGCTTTTTAATTATTTATCCACTGAGGACAGGTCAACAAACCTTCTTAATATAACGCGCTTTTTTGATTCTTTTTGTTGTTCCCAATCTTTCTTCCAATCTTTTTTAGTTCTACCAGCATCGGAAGGTATTTCATCTCCAAAGGATGATGCCATAACTGTACCAGTGTCACCACCTTCATCTTCTTTTAATTTAGCTGTAGTGTTTTTTAATGCTACATAATAATTACCTGATTGTTTTAACTCATTACCTATTTCTATAAATAATTCAAACTTGGTGTATTTTTTAGTAAAGCAATCAGCATATTGTAATAGGAATTGTAGTCTAGGTATATTAGAAGCAGTAAAAATAACATACTGGAATAAGTTCATTTTATTATAATCAGCAAAGTATTCTTCAAAAGCTTTATTCATAACCTTATTTAATTTTTCTTTATTAGTAATAGGATTCTCTGAAGAAGAAATACGCTGAATTGTAGGGTCACCATTTAATTGGTCAATACTTACTAATAATACTGAATTAATACCTTTTTTAGATAATAATGATAGTCTTGAATTCCATTGAGAATTACCCTCTTTAGCATGAGTAAAATCCATTTGATATAGAGCTTCTTCAATAAGGAATCTAACAGAAGCTACCATAGTATTAGATTTAACTTTCCAATCAAAGTATTCTAAATCTTTAATTTCTTCTTTCATTGTTGATTCCATAGCAGTTTGCTTAGGAGTATAATTGGAATTCTCACCAGGATTAGAAAACATAGAAGGTTTCTGTTGATTAGGATTCATCTGTTGTTTTTTTTCTCCAACAGTTTGATTCATAATCTGCCTAGTTAATTCCGTTACATAGGGGTAGTACTCTGGGTCTGTATCATTATATTTTTGACCAGCTTGCTGTTTAGCTAAATCCCATGCTTTTTGTGTAGTTGTACCACTATCTGTAACACCTAAGTTCTGAGCTTCTTTACTCATAGCATCAACAATATCATTATTATTATCCATCATAAAACTTCCTTATTTCTTAATATATACTTAATTAGTTAATATTATTAAGTATACTTAAATCATTAATAATGAGCTTACGACCATCAACACTTTTAATAATAAAGTAAGGTAGTAACTCTAATTCTTTTTTTAGGTAGTTCTTTCCTTCTAATCTTCTTCTACTAATTGTATCAATATCGAAGTAATAAACACGGTAATCTGCCATACCCACATAAACTACCAACATTACTAAACTAATCGCTCCTTGTATTGAATTTTTATAGTGTAAGAGGGATTCTACCTGATGGTCTTCTACCTTTTTTAGATTAAAAGACTGTAATCCTTTCATATACTTAGCTTCAATAGCGATTGCATGAGTTTTTAATGAACCTATTAAGTCAAAAGGTCTTTGTATTGTTTGAGTAAAAGTTCCAGTAGGGTCAGGAATCTTAAATAAAAACTCCCCCTGATTTAGGAAGGAGTTTTTGATGATTGTACATGCTTCAGATTCATTCATCTGAAATTAGTAATTATTTTAAAATAACCTCAACCCATTTAGTTTTAGGTAGTTTTCCTGTTTTTTGTGCTTTGTAACCATCATAAATTGTTGGGTATACCTTCTCACCTAAATAAGCAAACTTAACGCCTCTTTGGTTTCCATTAGCTCTAATCAAAGCACTAAAGGCATATTGGAGTATTTCTGGGTCATAAGTAAAGCCTTTTTCCTTAGAGAAATTCATATCTATTTGACCAAACTCTTTTTCAGTAGTTTTAATACTCTGAAAGACATTTTCATCTTTAAATAAAACGGCTTTCTGTAGATACTTTTTCCCTAACATTAGTATTGTTTTCTTATCAATATTAGGAATAAAAAAGCTTATTTCGTCTGCTGTTTCAGTTTCTCCTGTATCTTCATCTTCATAAGTATACCCTGCGTTTTGTTCAATATATCCTAAACCAAGATTTTGTATGTCTTGTTTTAATTCAATATGTCTTTGAATATTCTCAGGTCTTTTCTTTTTTACTAAGAAAGCAGAAACTACTCCAAAGGTTTTCCCATTCTTAATATGTTGTAAAATTCTACTTAGACTAGACTCCTTCATAAACTTAAAGTCTTCTACTAATTGAATACTAAACTTAGTTAATGTTCTTTCTTGCATGAACTTTAGAATTCCACCTTCCATAAAGGAATATACATATCTAGTATTGTCTCCAAATCCTAAGAAAACAACTTCAGCATCCTTAGTCATAATACCTAAATCTAAAACAAAGTGTTCTACTAAATCATGTAAAGAACGCTTTTGTTGAGCAAAATTATTATATTGAATTGACCAATAGTCTTGTTTACCAACATAATGTCTAACTCTAATCCAACCATTCTTAATAGCGGATATAATTAATTCTTCTCTAGCTTTACCTTCTACACGAAGCTTTTCCCCATGACGTTGAAATACATCTTTAATGTATTCTTTAGTCAAATCAAACATTTCAGGGTGGTCAATAATCATATTAACATGACGGTCATTAGTTACGTCATATAATTTACCTAAATAATACCAAAATCCTTCAATCATTAGTATCTCCTATTAACAATTAGTCATATTTATAGACTTTAAGTTTATACTTAGTAGCAATATCTTTCATATGTTGAGTTCCTTTACCACCAGGGAACAGAACACAAACATCTGCTACTTTAGCCATCTCTTCATTTCTTAAATATCCTGCTGATTTTCCAAATAAATCCCAATTAGCAGGAAACTCTAAAACCTTTAATCCTAACTCACAAGCTGTTTCAAATCCAAACATATCAGCACCACGAGCCATACCACAGATAATAGTATCAGCATGTAGTATCTCGGAAAGAAGATGAACTAACCACACCCTATGAGCCTTTGTAGGAATAAAATCTCTACCACCAGCAACTATAACTTTCATATTAAGCTCCTAAATAAAATTAGGGTAGAGCCTAAGCCCTACCCTTAGTACTAAAATACTTTAATAACTACTTATTCAAACCACGAAGGTCAATGATATTAGCACCTCCTGAACCACTCTGGACAGTAGGAAGTTTTCCATCCCACTTTTCAATATACTTTGCCTGAATTAGTCTATCAGTCATTGAATCAGAAAGAAGCTTATTAGCCTTAGCCTGTGCTGTTGCTTCAATAGTTACTGATTCAGCACGACCTCTAGCACTCTCAACAGCCTTATCCGCTTCAGCCTTTGCAGTACGAACTTCATTCTCTTTCTGCATAGCTAGTTGTGTTGCCTGAACCTTTAGGTTAAGAGCGTCAATAACAGACTGTGGAGGTCTAGGAGATGATAGCCAAGATAGTGAAGCGATTTCAATTTCAGGTAGGAAATAATTCTTAACATCCTTTTCTACTGAAAGTAGTAAATCACCTTTCCTATCACCAATAATCTGGTCAGCAGTATAACGACTTCCATGAATCATAAAAGTATCTCTAACCTTATTACGAATAACACTATCAATAAGCTCCTCAACACCTCTACGATACTTTAGATAAATGGAAGTTGCCGCTCCTTTCTCTTTACTAACAGCGAAACTAATACCAACATCAGCAGTAATCTGCAACCCCTCAGAAGTTTGGAAACGAATAGCTTCATCATTAGGAGAAGTATCATCCTTTCCTTCTGTCCATTTATAGGTCTGAGTGAACTGAGGGAAGCTAAAGTAACTAACGCTAGGGTTAAGAGCTAACTGATATCCAGGAGGAATTTCAGTAACAGAACCCTTTCCTTCTCCCATCATATCAACCTTCAGACCAATATACCCTGCATCAATCCTCGTACATGACATCCCTACTAGCATTATCATCAGAACCATGAGAACAACATACATCTTCTTCATTTTTCTTCTCCTTTAGGAATAAGAGACAAAACTGTACGAACTACCACCAATACTGCAACTAAACAAACTAAGATTCCTGAAAAAACTTCTACTGTAGAAGTCCCATTTATTAAATCTTGTCCGAAAGAAATTGCTAAAGTAAGAACTAATACTATTAGTAAGAACTTACCAAATATACTCCCTAGTTTAAATGTAGCTAGGTTCTTTTCTTTATTTGTCATTCATAACCTCCATTAATAATATACACTATTTACAAATAAATGTCAAGCGTATTCTAAATTAAATTTCTTAGCAAAATGCTTAACAAAGTCATACTCATCAGGATTAACCTGTCTATTAGAATGCCCTTTAACTTGATTTACTCTATTATTCTTTACTTCCATAGTAAGCAAACTCTCTTCAGGTTCTTTCTTACTACGAATAAATAAGATTTTGGTCATTCCTTCTAATACATCAGAAATATAACTACCAACACAATGATGTAAAGCAGAGCCTTCTTTAGTTAAATCCTCTGACTGCTTAGGAGCTAATACTAAATACTTATTATAAGAATAATTATCAAACTTAATATACTCTTTAGAATTAACATTAGTAATAAACTTCTTATTCTTAATCTCATCTATTTTACAATCGTAATTCATTTGAACGATATCATGAACTGTCTTTAAATACTTAGGATATTTATCAAACTTAGTATTAGAGTTTAATTCAAATGACATTTTAGCATAATCTAATAAAAGAGTTCTTGCTGATGAAGAGTAGTAATTATTCCTATTAAGGAAAGAAGACATTGGAGGTAATCCCTGCCAACGAACATCTTCTTCTAAATAATCAACAAGCTTCTTTGGGTCATACTTATATTTGTTTATAAGGTCACTAAAGTCAGAGTTTATAAAGTATGCTTTAACATCAAAAGATTTAGCAATTATATTTTTATCTTTTAATATAGATAAAAAATAAGTATATACTGGTTCTAATCTAGGATTTAATTTATATGCTTTTTCTACTGTAACAATTTCTCTTAAAGTATTTGTATATTCTTTTGTAGGTATATACATTTCATAAGGATTAATCTTATATTCACTAGGAATAAGCTTAATATCCTCAATTTCTATTTCTAAGTATCGTCTAACAGGAATTCCACTTTTAGCTAATAACTCTGCTTTACTAGAGTTATTTTCAAAAGCTTTTTCAGCATAAGAATTAGTAAAGAGTCTTTTAAACTTATAATAGGAACTTCCATACCTAGAATTACGATTAGCATTTGCTAGAATTTTTAATACCTGAAAGTAAAAATAAGTCCAATTTAACATTGGTTTATTCTTATCTTCTCCATTATTATATTTTTGTCCATAATTATTAGAAATATAACTAATATCATTTTCTATTTTCTCTAAATCAGAATGTTTAGCTAATTTATCATTAAACCTAATTTGAGTTTTAACTAAGTCTAAAGTAAATCTATCCTTAGTATCAGTATCTAAATAGATTTCATTGTTTTTAACATTAGTAGTAATATTAATAATATTCATAGTTTAACTCCTTTAATGTTTTTCCTTAACTTCTTCAACTTCGTTTGAATATAATTACGAGAATATGAAATCAATTTTTCGTCATAATCTTCAGAAAGCTTATCAAACTTATTATTATAATCCCTACCAATTATTTCCAAAAAGTACTGAACATTAAATTGAGGTTTCTCATCATCCTTATTTATTAACTTTCTAACCTTTTGTAAAGAATTATGATAAAGCATCTCCTCTAATTGTAGGTATACTTTATTGAACTTCTGAAAAAATCTTAGTAACCTTTCCGCTTGATGCTTATCCATTTCATTGATTCTATCCACGATGAACGGAATTGTCTTAAACTGCTTAGGGTCATCAAAAGTTGCTAAATCTATTTTATTAGAACTTGTAACTTTATGTAATCCCAAAAGTTCCCAATAAGACATAAGAGGATAATCAACATCTTCCGATGGAATTATAGCGTCACTGTAACAAATACTTCCATCACTATGAGCAAATAGAGATTTAGGAGTTGGTTTCATGTTTACTATAGTCTGTCCGTTGAAAGCCCAAGTATATCCCATCTTAAAAAGGAATTCTTGCATTATTGCGGATTCCATAGCATTAGTTGGTCTAAGCTGAAATTGTTTCTTTTTCATATTCTATCCTTACCATTTAATTGGATTTCTGAAAGATGTCTTCTTATCAAAACCATGATTAATAGCCCTATCTATATCAGTCAGTTTAATATTAATATCCTTATCATTCTTAGTAGACCCAATGTAATTATTCAATTCCTTCCATATATCTAACTCAGGAACAAAAGAAGGAATCTTGGTATTAGTAAGAATAGGATTTTCAATTATCTTATCTAAATAAATTTTATTTATACTTTCCTTAAAATAGGTAAAGGAATTAATAATATCTTTATGTTGCTTCCAAGAGTAATGATAAGCAATATTTACAGGAACTAAAGATATTTCTTTAGTTAGAAAATGCTTATTCTCCCTAAAGATATGAAGTAGTTTAATAGTTTCTGCTATGTATTTATCTGAAGAATAAAATATAGGATTCGTTGGGACTTTTTTGTAGTCACTTAATTCAAACAAGTATTGAGTTAATCCTACCTCTAAAATAAAATGAATATTCATGCTAGAATAATAATCATAAGTATTGAATGTGGCCTTATCATAAAGAACTTCATTAGTAAGAATCTTAGACCCTCTTCTATCGTAAACTATTTGAGTGTCAACACCATATACCTTTGTGAGATAGTCGTAGTAGTCTTTATTCTTATCAATGATTAGCATATTTATTTCCTTTCTACATGTTCTCTAGTATTTAGAATACTTACAATCATATCATGGGCTTCTTTATTTTCTACTGTAAGTGCGTATAAGTATTTCCTCTTATAAGCTAATAACCTTTTGGTAGTAAGTTTTTCCATCTGTTCTTTAGTCAAATACATTTTTATACCACCCTATTAACTCTATGATAACATGCAATATAGTTTTTGTCAACCCCTAAATACATATCCTCGTGCATATGACCAAAAAGCCACTTTGAGAATGTTAACCTACCTTGAAAAGAATCCAACATCTTAGTAGTAGGGTCATTATATCTAGGCTCTCTACTAATTATCTCTGGTATCATATATTTCTCATAAATCTCTTTAATTATATTTGTAGGACAAGTATGGGTCAAAACATAATCAACGGTCCAATTAACCTTATCAAGATTTTCTTGAGCTAAATTGAATTGAGAGTAAGTAGGTATTTCTAAAGGCCACCAATCTAAACCCATTTTTCTATATTCTTTATCAGTAGACAAAGCTCCACCAAAAGTAAAAAACTTCTTTCCTTCTATTTCATACACTTCAGCGTCATGAAGCCAATAAACGTCTTTAGATAATAAGGATACAGTAGAATTAAACATTTTAACTTCTGGTAATGAATATAAATATTCAGGGTTATCATGGTTCCCTCTAATAAATAGAGTAGTCCAAGGTTGTATTTTTAACCAAGATAAACACTCAAGTATATCAAAACCAGCGCCAAAGTCACCTAAAATAATAACATAATCATTCTTAGTTAATGTTCTACCTTCAAGGAAAAATGTTGAACCTAAATCCCTCATATCGATTTCACCATGTAAATCGCCTTTAATATAAATCAAGTAAAAACTCCTTATCAGATTTATGTGTTGAGTCATATATTACTTTTTTTCTTTTTTTTAAAGAATTTTGCTTTTTAATATACTTTTCTACCTCATCATAGCTGGATAGATAAACAGCATCAAACCAAAACCATAAAAAAGGAAATTGAACTATATAATCAAAAAAACCAATCCCTGCAAGAAACCTAGTATGCGGCAATTGAATTATTCTAAATCGTTTCATTATAGTGATGCTCCTTCATATAGTTTGTTATATTCATCTACTGTCATATTTTTTGCTTCTTCAATAGCTTTATCAAATAACTTATTAGTCTTATTTTCCTTAATTTGTTCCATTACTTTAAGAAAATTCTTTACTTCCTCAGAATATTCTTTTTCAGGAACTTCAATACTTTTACCTTGATAATAGACATATACTAAATTATTTTTACCAATGTACTGAGGTAATTCTAATTTTAGTCCTGACCTAGCAGTATGAACAAGTTCATCAATAAGTTCTTTTAATGACTGCATATATAATCTACCGTCGTAATCAAAACCTGTATCAATAATATACTGTAAAGCTTGTTGATAGCATTCTAGTTTATAAGCGTCTGAAGTTTTGTCAATCATTTTAATGCTCCCATGTAATTACTAAGTTCTCGATATTGTCAGGATGATTAAACTGTGAAGCGTAGTGGTCTTTCCTATTTAATTTAATAGTAGGTTCTACCAATAAACCATTAGGACATTCAACAACAACTTCCTTATCAAGAAGTTCATTCTTGTAAGAACCATATTGCTTAATGAATTGACGTAGTGTCATTTTAAACCCCTTGAAGCCAACCAAGCGGCATTTGCTAATTCTTTGATAGAAGTGTATCCTTCACAATTATTCCACCATTGTTCAAAATCTTTTTTGTCACCATCTTTATCCTTTACTAAAATAGGTTTCCATAAAGAACCGCTAGTTTCATAGCACTCTTTCTTTTCTGAACAAGTTTTATAATCATGTCTGCAAGTTTCGCATGTCCCTTTCATAGTTTCACCATCCCTAGAATAATGACTTCAAAGAGTTCTAGTAATTCTTCATCAGTTAAGGTTTCAGTATAAGCAGAAATATCACTAATATGAACTCTCTGATAATCGAATTGACTAACTGAAAAATAGAAATACTTCCATTGTAGATTATTAGGACTGAAACCATCATGTTTTAGCCTTAGTTGTCTAATACGTTCAATTAAAAGTTCACGCATTATTCACTCCTCATTATATATTTGACTCCAATGGGTCTAGGACCAGTTTGTTTATTCCTAGCACTCGTAGCCCAAGGGTCGGTGCCTCCCATCTTAGAGTACCAGCGAAGCATCTCCCTACAAATCCAACCAATGTCAGATTTATTTTCACAAGACATTTCATCAATAACTTTTCCATCAGATATCAAACGGGAATGGTAAACATTATTGATAGTAGTTACTTTAATAGTCAACATTATTTACCCCCTAACCTGATTAGTTTTATTTACAGAAACTTGCTGGTTCAAGGAAATCCCATTACCATCCCTCATACCAGTGTAGAAAGCCGTACCAGAAGCCGTTGCCCTAACTAAAGCAGTAGTAACATTCTTCTTGCTCTCTAAGTATTTATCTACAGTAGCCTTTTCCTGAACTACTAAAGCTTTGCACTCAGTAGCCTCAGTTAGATTCATCAAACGAAGTCTGGCAGAAAGAGCATTAACAACACCAGTTTTGTAAGACTTGCGGTCCCTAGCGGCAAACTTATGAGCAAGCCTGTCAATGGTCTGCATCAGATAGTCAAGCATGATGCGAGTAGCTAAGATGTTGATATCTTTACCAACAATTTTCATAACAAAGTTATCTGCTTTCTGCTCTTTCAAGCAAGTGCAGTAATTAGCATTGCAAACTTCTACAATAAGTAAGGTCTTCCAAAGGGGAATACGCTCACCAGTAAGATAACCTTCCTCTAAGATGGAATAGGGATTGTCCTGAGCAATGTCGTTCATAGAAAGGTTGTGCATCTTCAGAAGCTCGTGGGCCTTGCTCAAAGCTACAGAAGCTTCATTCACATTAGAGGAGTAGGACAAGGCCAAAAGCCTTTTAATCTTATTAAGAATAGCGTTATCCATTTATGGACTCCTTAGTAAAAGTTAGGAGTAAGGTATTTAACTACCCTACTCCTTAATAATACTACATAATTAAACTTTTGTCAATGGGTATTTGAAGTTATTTCAAACTTAATTTGTGGTCCACACTTATAACATGATGAAGTTGATGGACTATACACAGAACCACACTTAGGACATACCCATCCATACTGGTAATATGGTTGCATGTTATTATAGGATTCCTTAACTGAATCCATCTTATTCTTACAACTAGTACAAATAGAACCAGTATCTCCTGTACCCATTTCATTTTGGCATATAGGACAAATCATACATACCTCCTATTTTATTCTTAATTTAATTATATCATTAATAAGAATAGGGTCTACATTTTGCCTCTTTAACTCAGCAACAATTTGGTCTTTAACATCTAAAATAGTATGGTTTATATTCCATATTAACATTTCATCAGCTTCATGCATATCAGTAGAATCAATCCTATTATCTAAATAGAGTCGGTCTGTATCAAAAATCTTTTTTAATGACTGAGTAATTTTGTTAACACGACCTTTAATATACACCATATTACTCCTCCTTACTTCCTATCAGGACAATCTAAATCCTCACATTCTGAACAATCACCAAGCTCTTCAGGGTCATCCTCAAATTCTTCTTCATCATCATATTCCTCATCACCAAAATCACTACAACATTCATCATCACCTTCGGTTTCATCTGCAATATCATTTTGACTATATACATGTTTTTGAATATAGTTTCCAGTACAGATGTTATACTGAATCTTTAGGGAAATGGTAAGAACAGTGAAGATTGCTGAGAGTAAGGTCATTCCGGTAAAGATTTTAAAAAGAATATCCAAATCACTTTTAATAATAAAAAGAGGAATTGAAGAAAGAATAACTGCTACAGCGAAGCAGTAAAGCAGAGCTTGAAGAAAAGTAGTGTACTTAAAAGGGTTAGCCAGTTTCAGTTTCATATTAAACTCCTTGATAATAGTAATGAACATCATCTACGTGATGTTCAGAAAGGCCATCATTATACTTATCTAATTCTCTGTATCCATTTTCAGTAAACTTAGTATACTCCTTTAGAAAGTCATTATTATAATAAGAGAAGAAACTCTCACTATTAAAAATAATATGGTCTAGCATTATAAACCCTTTCTGCTTAAAGAAATGATTATAAGCACAAGTAACAATGTTGTCCTTAAAGGAGGGTCCAACGCAATGGACATCTTTGTAAGGATGATTATGCATTAGAATAAAGTAATAAGCATTGTTCTTAGTAAGGATTTCCTCAGTATACTTAGAATCTAACTTAACGAAATCCTCAGTACCCTCGTTAATGAGGTTTCTTTGAATTACATTCATATCCTTATCTAAAGATAGAATGAGTAAAACTTCATTATTATGCTGTTCGTAGTATTTATAGTAATTACGAACATCCTGTGCCTTTTCTATCTTCATAATCTTATTATACTACTTAAATCTAATAATGTCAATAGCTAATAGATTAATTTAGCTACTAATTCATGAACTTTATCAGTATAATGCTCTATTTCACATTCTTCATCATTATCAATAGTTAAATCAAATTTCATCTTAGGAATATCATAACATCTTAAAATGTCTGGTAATAAGAAGTTACTACGTTTTACTTCAACTAAAGTAGCCTTATTCCTTACTAACATCTCATACTCTACTAAGAATCGTAAATCAGTAATAATTACTGTTTTGTGTTCATTAGCTTTAATAAAATCTTCTGCTCTATTTGTCCAGATACTTTCTCCAATACGTTTATTAAACTCAGGATATTGAAGTCTAATAATACCTCTCATTACTTTACTACCAATAAACTCCATAGCTTCTCTAGGAGAAATTCCATATTTTGAGTCAACTAAATCTTTTGTATCGTCTTCAAACTCCTCCATAGTCCAACCAAACATTTCACATAATGCTTTTTTGAAAGGCAATGCAAATGAGTAAGTAACTACATTAGGAAAGGTATTTACACAATAATTAGCAAATGTATCCTTCCCCACACGAGGTAATCCAGCTAAAGCAATAACCATTATAACTCCTTATTAATTCTATTAATCGATTTCTTCCACATAATATTAAAAATAATATAAAATAAAACACTAGGAATAAAAATAATTAAGAACATTGTATTTGGGTATGTAATACTTAAAATAAGTATTTGTACAGAAATATATGTGGATATTAATCCTCCTAATATCTTTATTACGTTACGCATTTAACTCTCCTTCAATCTTATTCATAATACTAATAATTGAACCCCATTCAGAAAAAGTATAATGAGCATGAGTATTTAAGTTATAAGGTTGTTCTCTCTTAATAGTAATATACCCATTCCCATTACAAGCATTTAATGTTTCTGGTCTATCCTCAATAATAACATCCCCTCCTAATTCCCATTTAGATTTACTAAAGATAATCTTTTTCGTATCAAAAAAAGGGAAGTTTTCTTTAATCCATTGTTTCTTAACAGATTTATTCCTATCATTAAAAGGAGCAGTAGCAATATAAGTATCATATTTTTCTGATAAATACTTTAATCCTAAATAGGCATTATTCTGCTTAGGAATAGTTAACCAGAAGTTTTTATCAGTCATGATTCCTTTCCATATCTTTTTACAATTTCTGTCTTGAATACCATTTTCTAATAAATACTGAGAATTATATGCATAATTATATTTATATCCTAAACTTTCAATATAATTAACAGCATGAGATTGAAACTCATTAAGAACCCCATCAATGTCTACTAATACTTTCATTTTTATACCACCTTTATAAACTCGTCAGAGTCTAGTATATTCTTAGCTAATACTTCTAACTCTTCACCTCTCCTTAGTACTAATACTGGTTGTAATTCATATAACTCATATTTAGTTCCTTTGTCTTCAAACTGAATAAACGTATAATTAGAAGCTTTAATTAAATCATATCCTGTAGTTGAGTGTAAGTCAGGGTCAGGGTCAGACTTATATATATTACATAATGTTTTATCTTGAGAATCAATAGCACATAATCTAATCTGTAATGAAGCATAATCTAATGAACCAAATAAATAATCACCATTATTATCAGTAGGAGGAACATCCATAATCTTCTTAAAATCTTTAGCATAAGTACCGTGTGCTGGCATCTGTTGTAAATTAGGGTCACGGCATGTATTCCGTTTTGATTCAGCTACACCTATTCCAAACTTAGCATGAATACGAGTAGACCCATCAGAGTGTTCCCTAAAATACTCTCTCCATCCCTCTGTAGTCCCAGGATGACCCATAAAGGTTTTTAATAGTGTAGATAATGACCTATACTTTTGTAATTCCTTAGCACCACTATTACCATCTTTAACCCAACGAACAATTTGTTCATCTCCTGTTAAATACTCCCCAGCTTTATTTCTACCGTAGTTTTTCCATTTCAAAGCATTTTCAATATGAATACCTAATTGCTTGGATGAATCTAAATTAAAATCTTCATTAGTAATGAGCAATGTTTCTAATATAAACTTTTTCGTTACTTCCAAATCAGTTAAAATCCGTTGAGTTAACTTCTCATGGTTTTCCTTATTAACATACATACCCTCATATTCAATATCAATAAACTCTCTATAGGAAGGCATCATAATTTCTTCATAGAAATACTTAATAGTTTTTCCATTACCTTTAGGAGGAAACTTCTTATCAATAGATTCTAATTGTTCTGACATTTCCCTATAGGCTCTAAATGTTACTACAGGGTCTAAAGAAGCATACTTAGCTAAAATAGGAGTAGGAATATCTAAGTATGTCTTTATCTTAAACTTCTTTTTGAATTCCTCTAATTCAGAATCATATCCACCTAATGTAGTATAGTACCAAGCTAATGACTTTAAAGAATTCCTTCTAAACTCACAAAGGGTTTGAGCTAATACCATTGTATCAGAATATACATATAGGGATTTACCAGATAGTTTTCTTATGAACTTATTATCGAACTTTAGGTTCTGACCTATAATCTTTTTGTTCATCATAAAGTCAGCAAACTGATTAATATCAATTAATTCTATTGGTAAATAATATCCATTAGTACCATCTAATGATAATGTTATACATCCTATATGCCCTAAATAAAAGTCAAAGGAATCCGTTTCAATGTCGTATGCAGTAATACTACTATATTCTTTATTCTCTAAAAAGAAATTACTAACTTCTTCTTTAGTATTGAAGAAAGTTAAATAATAAGGTTCATCCTTTTTAGCTTCTTGTACTAAAAAGTCAAAGTTATTATTAATACATTTGAATTGGAACTCAGCAAAATGTGTTCTTGCTCTATCTGCTGGCATCCAAGATTGTAATGAATCCTTAAACATACTAGTGGGATGGTCGATAGGAAATACTTTTGCTTTTAACTTAGGTGAGTAGAAATACGTCTTATTGAAGATAAAATCATAAAAGTCTTCTATAGAAATGTCATCAGATTCAGTAACAGCATAAATAGCTCTACCTAAAGTTACATAAACTTTTTCATACTGCTCATACTCTTTTAGATATGTATTAAAATCTATATGTAAGCGGGAGTAGAAATCAACAATCTGAGTAAGCTCATCAGATTTAATATCTACTAATACAGTAGAGAGTCCTAGTATCGAGTGGTTAGGTAAACTCTTTCTAATCCATATCTTAAAAGCATTTAATAATGATTGTGGGTAAAATCCATCAAATAAGAATACAACCATCTTATTACTCTTAATATCAGTAAAGAGTATTGGGTTCTTTTTATTTAATCCTATCTCTTTTTTCTTTGTCTGTGTTGTTAGTGAACCAAACTCAAATGGCATTTTTAGCTCCTATATAGAGTATATACTGAAGATTACGAATTGTAAACAAGAAAACGACAAACCTACATACTACTTTTTACTATATATGACCCAGCCAGATATACAGTTTTTGAATATATGTATAGTTAAAATTTAATGATAGTAATACTAATATATTAAAACTAATATTAGTTTATTAGAGCCTAGCGGCATTAAAGAGTAAATTACCCATTTTAATGAAGAAAATACTATTATTACAAATTATGTCTAAATCCCCTTGACTTTTATTTACCAATAGTGTATACTCTTTTTATCTGAGCACAAGGAGTAAACATAAATGTTTAACTTTATTAGTAATTCTGTTTCTTCTATCAAGCAGGGTTCTTATTCTCTTAAATCACATATCATTGAAGTTATGAAGCTTATTAGCTTCGTTCTACTTATTTGGGTATCCTTTAACCTTAGTCTTGACCTTTACAAAGACTTCGGAGGGAACTCTAAGGATGCCTCTCTTTTCGTTATGTTAGTAATAGGGCTAGAACTTAGTAAAGTTAGTTCTCTAGTCTTTTCTAAGACTAACTTTTATTTGATTCAAAAAGACATTAAGTCTAACTATGATAAAGCATTAAAAGGAATTGGATTCTTTTTCCTTTACATGGTATTAGCATTAGTAAGCATCTTTGCTTCTTACGGATTCGTTCGTACTTCTATTGATTATACTGTTAATAAGAATGTAATTACTAAGAATACTGATGAGATTGACCTTTATGAAAAGAAGGTTAAAGAGTTAACTACTAAGATTGATGGATATTTACCCCAGTTGGCTCGTGATAACCTTTCTATCGCTACTAAGCAGAAATATGAAGAAATGATTGCTACTGCTGAAAAGGAACGTAGCTCTGCTCAAGAAATTCTAAGTAGTTATAAAGTAAACGCATTAAGTTCAGGAAAGCAGACTACTAATATGTATTCGTTAATTGCTAAGGACATGGGAGTAACTGAAGAAAAGGTTAGGTTTTGGGTACAGATTATTACTGTAGTAGTAGTTGAAATCTGTCTAGCAGTTATGGCCCCTGGTATCCATAGTGTTAGTGTAGAAAAAGTTCGACCTCTATCTGTTCCTACTGATAAAATTGAAGAGGTTGTAGAAAAGCTTAATACTATTATCCCTGAACCCAAGAAGCGTAAATATGTTCAGCGTAAGTCTACTAGTGAATATAAGAAAAGGGGTCGTAAACCTAAGTTGAATGTTACTCAAGCAAGCTCAGATATGGTTACTGAAGCTCCTATGGTGGAAACCCCTATTACTATGAATAATGAAGTATCTGAGGTAACTATTGATACTAAACTTCCTACTAAGGAAACTGCTTTTGAAAAGTTTATTCACGCTCTCTTTAATAATGGTTCTAATACCTCTCTGAAGTCTAAGTTATTGGCTTCTGAAGAGGCTCATGTACCTCTGTATAAGACTAATGAGTTCTTTACTGCATTGAGTTCTACTAAGGGGCATACAGGATATCCTTTAATTGAGTTTAGACCAGATGGTAATTGGTATCCTAATTACACTGACCAATACATTATTGATATGTATATTAATGGTAAGATTCTTAATGAGAATAAGGAGTGAGTGATGCAAAAAATAAAAGGTGACCTTGATTTTTATTGTGCTATTACTGAACCTAAAAATAAATTGAGTTCTGATACTATTGATGCTCTTATGGACCTTTACCGTAGGGTAGAAAAATTAGAACACTTAAACGAGGATACCTCACCAGTAGTTAAGGACATTAGTTGTGAAAATTGTTCTTCTAGCTGTGAGTTTTCAATAGATAAAAATAAGGTTAGACAAGTTTTCTGTTTAAGAAAGAAGGAAGTAAGAACATACTTAGAAACTTCTTATTGCTCAGATTGGACACTTATTCCTGAAAATAAAGTATGTACTAAATGTAAATTTTATGAAGGTTGTGAATATGAATTTGAACATAAACCTAAAGTAGACTTATCTAAAGAAATACAAATAGTTGAAGACTATTTACTAGGTAAAAAAATGGCAGATTCAAGAGTAAACACAATAACAGCTTTTAATAAAATTGTTAATGAGATTAACAAGGAGTGAGTAATGAAAATACAAGAAATATTATTAAGAGCACAAGTTACAAAACTATCTGACGAATTAAAAAATAAAAATAGAGAGCTTAAAGACTCTCAAATTAAACTATTTGCTAATACAATGGAACAGGCACTAATAGAATTACGAATAGGAGATGAACAGACTAGTGATTGGAGTCGAGTCCGTAGAGCTATACATCTATTAGAGTCTGAGCTTAAATGGTATAAAGAAAACACTAATGAAGGAGATAATGATGACTGATAGAGAATTATTAGAAATACACCAAACATTACAAGACCTAAAAAGAGTTATTCAGGATTGGGTTCCATATAGATATGTTGAAGAAAATTTAAAGAGATTAGAATCAGTTACTAAAGCTTTAAGAACTCTTTCTACTCCTCCTGATTCTACCGATTACGAAGTAGCTAAAGCTATAGCAGGAGAGGTTGTTAATGGTAATAAGCGTGTTACATTACAATTTGATTATCCAACAAGTATGAAAATTACTATGGATAAGATGTATCAGATAAAGGAGTTAAATAAATGTTAGATACTAAAGTACACTTATGTAGTTCTTGTAGTAATTCCTTTCCTACTTGTGATGCTAATAAAATTGTATTTGGAGATGGAATTGGTAATGATAATATAATTCAATGTGATAACTATAAAGTTAAAACATTTACTGATTCTGATATAGCTGTTTTGATTCAATCAACAACACCTACTATGAATATGCATACTGCTCAAATTTGTGCTGACCTGATTTTAGAGAAGTTTGAGAATAAACTATTAATTAAGGATACTATAGTAGAAATATTTGAGCAAGCTATTAAGGAAATAAGGAGTATAGAATGAAGTTTACTTGTCGAAGTATTGACTCTATCAAAGGAATATATTCTGAATGTGATATGCAAGTAATTATAGACGTAGATTTAAGCAAAGAACAATGTGAACGGTTGTTTTGTCTTTTGTGGGAGTATCTTGGAGATGATATACTGACACAAGAAGGATATGTAAAGGTGGTAAAACCATGACCGACGCTGAAAAGCTTGGAGATGCCTATATACCACGAATAGGTCATGCGATTGATGCTAAAAGGAAAGTGGCATCAGCTAGATATGCAAATAGAATAGTCGGTCCGGTGGTAGACGTATGGGATAACGCTTGTCGTGTATTAAACAATCCTGGGCAATCCAATGAAGGCGATTTTAGATTGTACTACAGTGATTGGGATATTAGTTTTCTGCACGAAGTAAAGGAGTAATATATGGAAACAAATGACATGATTAAGTGTATAAGTGAGCTTTCTGAAAAGCTCACCGAATCGGAAAGATTTACGCAACAACTCTCGAAGAAGCTGGAAAAAGCGCGAGAAGAAGCGCAAACTCTGGCAAAAGAAGCTATTCAAGCCATCGAAAAACCCTCCACTCCGTTGCCGAGTGATAGGGATGTTGCTTGGAGGATAGCATCAGAGATACTGGATGACAGTAGGAACTTTTGTCCCGAAGATGTTGCCGCCCTCATTGCCGCCCACCGTGAAGCGGCTGTCAAAGCGGAGAGAGAACGATTTTTATTACTAGCGGCTAAGTATGTGGAGTTTTCCGACCAAGTGGACTACCTTCACGAAGAAATCATGCAAGGGGATGGGAAATGATGAAGCATATTTTTAGGTAAATATAGGGGTTCTATTAAATCAATAACGCTTCATTCTGAGTATGTTCAGATTCAAGGGGTTGATGAGCAGAAAGAAATATAATTATTATTTTAATAGCCAAAAATCTCCATTCTATATATACTTAATATATAGGAATAAGCATAATATAACTAATTATGTTTTGGAGGTATTAATGAATATTAAGATGAGTTCGTTCTGTAAAGAGGATATTGCTGAGATTTCAATTTTTTCAGGGTATCCTCAAGCTATTGTTAGAGAGGTATTAGAGTTTAAGTTTCTATTGGATGTAGAGAAATATTTTACTACTAAAAAAATATCATTACCTTACATAGGTAATTTAGATATTAAGTTTCTTGGTGATAAAATTATTGAAGGTAATAGAGAAGCTATTATTGAAGGTAGCTTTACTCCATCTGATTTCTTTAAGAGAATTATTGGGGAAGCTGAAGATGGTAATAATGAATTGATTCAAGAGTTATTAGAACAGAAGATAAGACCAGCATTATCAGCTATTATAAATGATGAATAAGGAAGTGTTATGAAGTTATATTTAAAAGACATTAAAGCTAGAGAGCCTTCTGAAAATTATTTATATCAAGAACGTATATATGATTTTGAACATGATGTTGATATGATTTATGATATCTTTTTTAAGAAGTTTGTTGATGATGTTAATAATTATAAGACAATAGACTTTGATAATTATAAAGTAAATACAACTTCTTTTGAAGAGCTTTTAGCTCCATTTAAAAGGGGCTATGTAGAGTATGTTTTATTTGGAGGACTTAAATCTAATCAGTTAAAATCTTATCTTTGTGTAAAAGCAGATAGAAAACTTCCAATTACTTTGTTCTTTGGTATAAGTGAGAAGGGGTGCTTATATAATTTTAATAACATAAATGCATTAGGAATAACTTATATTTGGGTTTCTGTAAACTCTTCTTTAGCTTTTAAATTACGTAATAAAACTAAATCGGAATTCTTATACTTAGGAAAACCAGCTATAGTAAAAAGAGCTTTAAATGAGATAACTGAAATAAGAATAAAAGCATCAATAGTTCATGAGTTAACTCATTGGATAGACAACTCAGAGTATAATGTTCTTGATAATATTATGAATAACGCTAAAACTCCTGAAGAAAAACAGAGAGCATTACTTCTTAAAAAGAAGAATGTTAATATGACTTATTTTGAGATACAAAGTCAGATTCATGCTATTGCTCAGATTAAGAAATCTTTAGGTGATAAGTATGAGGAAATGTCTTTACAAGAGTTATTTAATATGTATACATCTTTACATCGTATCTTTTTCGATTTAAATAAAAACTATGGTGAAGAAGTATCAAACGAATGGTTAAAGTTCTTAATAAAAAGAATGGCAAGAGAGGGTATATTAGGGAAGAATATGAGAACATTTGATAAAAATGCTATACTAGAAAACTCTATAAAAATAGAGAACTTTAAAAGTAGTTCAGTATAAATAAGGGGATAAAATGTATTTAAATGGATATTCAGTTAAGAGTCGTTATGTAAGTGACCCAGCAAACTCTGGAATAGTTAAGCCTTACTCAGTAGGGCTAACTGTAAATACTATTGCATTAGTTAGAGGGGGTGTTATTGATAAGAAGGGTTCTAATAATGTGTATTATAAGCCATTAGGAGTGCGTGTTGATACTGCTTCTAATAAGAAGTATTATGATATTGGCCCTGGTGCATTTCAAATAGGTTTTGAACAGGGGTTAAATAGTCTTCCTAAAGACGCTGTTTGTACTATTGAAGGTAACGCTCATTGTAAAATGGTCGGAGGGTTTCTATCTACAGAGCGTTTCATTGATTCAAGAGGCATTGGAAATATTACTTCTACATTAGTATTACCAGAGGGGTGTTCATTATCAATTGAAGTTGGTTCTTACTTAGCCGACTTATATATTGAATTTGAGAAGTTTGAAGAAGTATGATTATAAGGGATTTAGGTTCAGATTTAGGATTATCATTAACACTAGAAATTATTAATTCTAATTATACTTATATCCCTAATAAAATCATTCTTGATTATGATGGGCAATTAAGAAAGTTTGGAGGAATTTGCCCTAAGTTAAAGGCCATTATTTTGCATTATAATATTTTAACAGCAATAAAGGAACAATAATGAAAACCAAAATAAAAGTAAAAGAAAATAAAGATGGCTTTTATATCTTATATGAGGATAAGATAGTTATCTATTCTAAGAAGTGTAAAGTTCCTAAAAAACTAAAGATTACAGATTTTGAAATTCGTTTAGATAATGATATGTATATTATATCTGGAACAGTAGTTTAGATTACTGTTGAATATTTTCAATAGCTGACGACCAAGACTCTAATATTTGATTAGTTAAATCTTGATAGTTTTGTAATGATTGAGAAGTAAATTGTAAGTTTCTTAGTAATGTTTCAAACTTATATTCAACTAAAGGAGTATTGTTAGCAATTTCCTGAGTAATATGTTTAATATCAATACCATCAGGAGCAGATAACTGTGGTTGCTGTTCTATAGCAAACTGAGAATCAGGAGCTATTGGTTGTCTACTTTGAGCTAATGCTGAGTATAATTGTTCATGTAGTTTTACATATTTTGCTAAGAATTCAGTAGTACTAATAGTTGATGATTTTAATATATCAACATATTTTAATACTGTTTCTACTTTAACATTAAGGTCATTATAGAGTCCATCGATATATTCAGTTTTCATTCTAGTTCCTTTTAGTTGGTTATATACTATAATTAGTTATGTTAACAATTATGAGTTTTTGATAGACAAAAAAGGAATTCTAGTATATATTATAGGTAGGAGAAACAAAATGAAACAAGTTACAGAAGAACAGAAGGTAGAGGTAGAACTGCGTTTTCAGGCTTTATGGGAGTACTACAAAAAGATTGATGCTTATAAGGATGAAATCAAAATGGTAACATCATCAATGAATGATACCTTTAAGGCATTAACTGATTCACTAGAAGTAGAACCACAACCTTTGAAGAAAGCATTTAAGGAATGGATTGAGAAGAAAACTAATAAAGACGCTCATGATGAGAAGGATGAAATATTAGAATTAATTTCAGACTGTTTGGAAAATAAGTAAGAAGTATAAACCCTCTTAGGAGGGTTTTTTAATTATAGCTAATTAAAAACACAGACGCTTTAAGGAGAAAATAATAGTATATGAACTTTGAATCTCAATTAGCAGAACAGGTATTTAGGTCAAAATATCTATTAGAATCAGAATCAGAACCAGATGAAGCTGTAGAGCGTATTGTTAAATCAGTAGCAAAGGTTTATCCAGAAATAGAAGAAGAAGCTAGAGAATATATAAACAAGCAATGGTTTATTCCTGCTGGGGGGATTTGGAGAGCCGCCGGAAATCCTAATCAAAATGTTAGTCATATTAATTGTACAACACTAAGACCAGTTGAGGATAATTTAGAAGATATTTTTAATTCATTATATAAATGGGCTAAGTACGCCGCTTTCGGACAAGGCGAGGGAATCGATATTTCTAAACTACGTCCTAGAGGAGCTAAGGTACATAATAGTTCTCGTGTATCAACAGGTGCTGTTTCCTTTATGGCTTTATATGACTCTGTATTAAAAGTTATAGCACAGCAGGGCCGCAGGGGTGCTTCATTAATTTCTATTAGAGATAGTCATCCTGATATTGAAGAATTTATTAGTATTAAAGATAAGCACGAAGATGATAAATCTCGTATTGATACTGCTAATATTTCAATCCAAACTACTGATGCTTTTATGCGTACAGTAGAAAATGATGGTGATTGGGTTTTACACTTTAATAATAAATATGAAGAAATAGAGCATGTTATTAAAGCTAGAGATTTATGGAATAAAATTATTAATAATGCACATAAACGTGCTGACCCCGGTTTACAATTTATTGATATCTCTAAGCGTAATAGTAATTCAGATGCACTAGGCTATGAAGTAACTAGCACTAATGCGTGTTCAGAACAATGGTTAGACCCTGAAAATGTATGTAACCTCTCTCATATTAATTTAGCTAAATATTTAGAATATGGTTATGATGGTTATATTAAACTTATTAAATTCGGTATTAAGTTCTTAAATGCTGTTCGTATTAATGAGTTTAATGATAATCGTTCTCCTACTATGGAACAAAAAGAAAAATTAGTTAATTTACCTAGAATTGGATTAGGAGTAACTGGATTAGCAGATTATTTAATAGATTTAGGTATTTCGTATGGCTCTGAAGAGAGTATTATTATTGCTCATTCATTATTTACAGACTTAGCTAAATGGTCCTATCAAACAGGATATGAATTAGGTAAGGAATATGGTTCTTTTCCTCTTTATGATAAAATAAAAATAAAGAACTCTGATTTTATTAAACGATTACTTGATAATAATGTTATTAATGAAGAAATATTAGAATACCAATTTAATGTTTGTTATAATACAATTGCCCCTGTAGGATCAGGATCATTAATATCTAATTGTGGTGGCTCTGGTATTGAACCTTTATACTCTCGTTATATGGTAAGAAGAGAAAGGTCTACTACTAAGGATTGGAAAGAATGGTTTTCTTTTAATGCTTATGTAGAAAGATATTTAAATGAGCATAAATTAGATGTAACTAAAGAAAATGCTGATGAACTTGTCGGACATAAATGGGTAATGTCTTTTGATGTTAACCCATTAGATAAGATTAAACTTGTTTCAGAAATACAAAGATGGATAGATTCAGCAATTTCTGTTACCTTTAATATGGATGAGAACTGCACCACTAAAGATGTAGAAGACGTTTATATGTCTGCATGGAAATCAGGAATGAAAGGTATTACTGTTTATCGTGAAGGTTCTTTATCAGGAGTATTAATTACTGAAAAGAATTATAATAGAATGTTAAAGGAAAAGGAAAAACTATCAGGAAGTATTGAACAGCATAATGCTCCTAAACGTCCTGAAGATTTACCATGTGAAGTATTTTCAGTAAAGGTTAAAGAAGAACAATTCTTAATTTTAGTAGGATTATATAATGATGAGCCTTATGAGATATTCGCTACTACAATAACTACTGATGATAACTTTGATATGGCTATTAAATATGGTAAAGGAATTATTAGAAAGAAGTCAAAAGGTAACTATAGTTTACTTGTTCAGAATGGTGTTGAGAAAGTAGCTATTGAGAATATTGGAAAAGTATTCAATCCTGATTATGAATCATTACTAAGATTAATTTCTACATCATTACGACATGGAACTCCTTTACAATTCCTTTGTGACCAGTTAACAAAGGATAAGAGTTTCGTTTCATTTGGTAAAGCTATATCTCGTGTTTTAAAAAAGTATATTAAAGAGGGGGAGAAAGTAAAATCCTCTAAGGTATGTACAAATTGTGGTAGTACTAATTTAATTTATCAAGACGGTTGTGTAGCTTGTGCTGATTGTGGCTCTAGTAAATGTCATTAGTATATAATCTGTAAAAAACTAATCCTGAAGTAGAAATATTTCAGGATTTTTTATTTATAGCTTGACAATATACTATTAATATGTTATAATGTATGAAATTAAGGAGATGAATATGAAAAAGTTTATGGTTAAATACTTCTTTTTCAATGAGGACCATATGCTCCTTCCTGAGTATTATGTAGAAGCAGATACAGGTGAAGATGCGGTTAAGAAAATTGAGAATATTGTATATAGTAAATATAATAAAAAGTATTTTGAATTTGCTGAGTTTGTGAGGATAGGAGATTGAATATGCAGTTTACTTCTAGTTTAGATTGTGCTCAGAAATTCTTAGATAGAAAGATGCCAATAGTCCCTCATGTTGGGGATTATATTAAATTCTATGATTATGAATTTGAAGTTAGTAAAGTTACTCATAAGTTTGTTGGTATAGGGTTTGAAACTGAAGTAAACTTAGTTATAACAAATTATTGTTATTCTGGTAATGTTCTTATTAAAGAATACTTTGACCTTTATTTTGGAGATTAATAATGAAATTTGGAATAAGACTTTTAGCAGTTATACTTTCTTTATTTTTCTTTTTTATGGTGTTTTTTTCAATATTTTCTTCTGGGTATAAAACTGGACAAATTGATTACCAAAAAGGTATTAGAGAATGGATTCTAATATCTCCTACTGAAGTTTATCACGTTGAGAAAGTGACTAATTAGAGATTTAGGAGATAGTAATGCAAAAAGTTATAATGTTAGTTATATTACTCACAATAGGGGTTTCAGTCAATTCTATTGAACGTTATAAAATATATGACCATAACCAAATAGTAATGTTTGAAGTACCTTCAGGTATGGGAGATTATTTCGTTTCTATATGTTTAAGGTATAATGTTCCTGTTAAATATGCATATAGATTAATTAAATGGGAATCTAAATGGAGTTCTAAAGCATATAACTATAATACTAATGGAACTGTAGATAGGGGTATTATGCAATTAAACTCTCAATATTTAGAATACTTTGCTGTTACTTATAATAATGGAAAGCCTGTAGACCCTTGGCAATGGAAAGTTGCTATGAATGTAGGAATTCAGCATTTAGCACAATTAAGGAAGGATTCTGGTTCTTGGTATTCTGCTGTAGCTTCTTATAATATGGGGTTAACTCAATATAGAAAGTATATTAAAAAAGGCTGGAAATTGCCTGTAAGAACACAAGCTTATCTTGATTATGTATTCTCTATTGAAGAGGAGTTAAAGCATCCATTACTATTAGCATACGGCAATAATAATGATAGAAAATTTAAATAAAATTCTAAAAGAATCTATTGACTTTATTATAGATATGTGGTATATTATTACTCATAAAGATTCTTTTTAAGGAGCCAAATATGTATGGACTTGGTGATGACCTTCGAGCGTATTCTGAAGAGAATGATTCTCTTAGAGAGACGTTGAAACTATGTAAAGCCCATCTTAAATCAGATAGTACTGTTGCAGAGTTGCTTCCTAAACGAATACTTTTAGCACTTATTGAGAAGGAGTTAGGGGATGGAGAATAACCAAGCATTTATCGGTAAGCTTTCTGTCATTAATGACATTGAAGGTGCTGAAAATATTAAGTCAGCAGTAGTAGAGCTTAATGGGGTTCCTATTACTACTGTAGTTGTAGGAAAGGATACTATACCGGGGACTCTAGTAGTCTACTTTGACTCAAATCTTTGTATTGAGCAGGATATTATTGATGAGTTAGATAAACTTAATCCTAACTTCAAAGACCCTGACTTTAAGTCTATTGGAACCTACTTAGGAAAGAATAATAGAGTTCGTGTAGTTCGGTTACGTGGACAGATTTCTAATGGATTGGTTATTGAACTAGATAAGTTTATTAAGCTTTTTCCCCAAATAGACTTTGTAGAGGGATTTGCCTTTACTGAATTGAATAATATCCCTGTGTGTCATAAGTATACACCTCCTGTAAAGTCTGTTAATAATTCTGGAAAGAATCAGAAGCATAAGAAGGATGAGAGCAAGATAGTCCCTGGTCATTTCCCTGAACACATTGATACTGACCAGCTTATTCGCAATATTAATAGGGTTAACCCCGATGATGTTATTTGGGTGTCACGCAAAATGCACGGAACAAGTTCTCGTACTGGTAATGTATTAGTAACTAGGAAGTTGACCATCTTAGAGAAAATTGCTAAGGTATTTGGTGCTAGAATTAATGATACTGAATACCATTATGTATATGGTTCTCGTAGAGTTACTAAGAAGATTGTAGGTATTGAGAACAAATCAGAAAAGGCTCATTTCTACTCTACAGATTTATGGTCTGAAATTGGTAATAGTTTCTTCTTTGGTAAGCTTAATAAGGGTGAAGTAGTTTACTACGAAATTGTAGGATATACCCCTGATGGTGCTCCAATTCAGAAGATTGGTAAGAATGTATACAACTATGGTGCTAAGGAAAAGGAAGCAAAGATATTTGTATATAGATTCCAGACCATTGATGAGGATGGAAATGCTATAGAGTACTCTACTCGTCAGGTTAAAGAACGCTGTAATCAGTTAGGTGTTGAATGTGTTCAAGAGTTTTACTATGGTCGTGCTAAAGACATGTATCCTGATTTAGATGTTGATGAGAATTGGCATGTTAATTTCCTAGCTAATTTAAAGCGAGACTTCTTAGAAAAGAATTGTTTAGACTGTGTTAATGTTAATACCGCTGATGAAGGAATTGTACTTCGTAGAGAGATTGGAGGTATTGATAGCTTTAAGCTCAAATCAGAGAAGTTCTTATTAGGAGAATCAGAAGCGGCTGTTAAAGACTTGATTACTGATATGGAAGAAGAGCAGTAAATGATGTTAAAAAGAGGGTTTTTACCCTCTTTTTTTATTGAATCTACTTGACATTTATTTAATTATAGAGTATAATAGTCTTACGAGTGAGGGACCAAAAATGAAACTGGTTAAAGAAAACAAAGGATTCCAAGTTTTTTTCAACTGTTCAACTCAAGAGTACTCCGTATTTAAAGATGGAAAGTTTCTTATTGGCAAAAAGTATAAATACTCACAAGTTAAGAATTATGTGGATTAAAAGGAGTCTAAAATGAAACTCTTTATAGAAGTTCTTATGATGTCTGTAGCAATACAGATTATAGTTTACTGTGTTTACAAACGTATTAACCCTATTACTTTCGTTAAGGAGATATTCTAATGAAACTCAAATTGACTGCAATAGGTGTTGTAGGGAATACTATCAGAGAGAAATTTTATGATATTATAGATTTACCAGAAGAAGTATCTATAATGATTTTTAATAAAAATAGTTCTGAATCTACCTATCATGGATATATAGATTACGTTATGGATAATTCTGTTGATAAAGAAGTAGCTCGTAACCATATAATCCATATCAATACTTGGATGACTGATATGGAAGAACAGCAATATGTGGTAGGTTGGAAGTTAGTTTAAGGAGTTTAATAATGGATAACACAAACCTTTACACGGTTTTACAGAAATTAGAGGAAACCCCACAGCGAATGTGGATTAATCAACCATCTACACTTCAAGATCATCATAAATATCATGGTAAAAACGTATTAACGATTCCACCAGTTATTTATGGAAAAAATGGAAAGTATATCCGAGTCTACTTTACAGAGGGAACAATAATTTCTATGAACATGAGTATAAATAGTTTATCTTCAGGTTGGAAATAAATAAGGAGTTTAATTATGAACGAGGATATTGATAAACGAATAGCTTCGGAAATTGGATACTTCTTTTTAGAAGAAGCTAATAAAAAAGAACCTGATATGGTAAAAGCTGTAACTATAGCTACTAAGGCAGTTAGAGACTTAGGCATTCATAGAGTTGAGTATAAGAACAATTTTATTGAAATAGTTACAGAACGTCCTGGCCTTTTAATAGGGGTTAAGGGTTCTACTATTGATGCTCTAACAAAGTTCTTAAAAGAAGACTTAGTTAATATTATTAATTTTCAATCAATTAAAATTATTGAGGAAAGAGTATTAAATAGCCTTTATTCCTTTGAATACGTTCTCGGCCTTGAGGAAGATTATATTGAGGAATATGATACTTGTGATGATAAGGGGGAATAAATGAAATGTGTATGTGGTTATTATAAGTTTCAAGATTTTGAGATTGAAGCAGAAGACATTTCTCATCAGGATGAACTTAGGAAGCATAATGGGGATGAAGATTTTATTCCGCTACAAATTAAAGTGAGAACTGAGAATCCTTTCAATGTTCATGAAAGAATGCTAAAAAGCAACAAGAATATTTATGCTTGCCCCAAGTGCGGGACTCTCAAAATAAGGATATGAAAATGAAACCAACCTATATTCAAATGCAGAATCAACCTAAATGGTTTAGACCCGGAATCCTTGTCATGGTCCGTAATGATGAAACTGAAGATTGGGAAGGTCCGAGGATTGGTCTTTGGTATGAAGAAGTTCCTGATGATGTAGAGCATACTGCCCCTAATTTCTTTTGTAAAGTAAAAGACCCTACCGATGGTGATTGTGATTGGTTTAAATTTGCTAAACCCTATGAAAGTTGGAAGCCGAAAGAAGGTGAAATCGTTTTAGCTTTTCATAAGCCTCAAAGGTTTGGTTCTATTGAAGAGTATGATAACGACCTTTTGGGAAATCATGGAGAACCTTTCGACATCTTCATTCGTATGAAATATGAAGACGGTCGAGTTACTGATTGTACCAAAATCTTTGATGAACTTAAAGAGGAGTGTGATTATTATGAAAATAACTGACCAATACATGTTGGAAATGAGCTTCAAAAGAATCATGAAATTGAAGAAACGTTCAAGCTTTATTGGTAGATTAAACAATAAAGAGTATAAGGGTATTCTAAAAGCAGATAAAAGGGAAATACGTTTCTTTGTTCGGAAGTGTAAAGATATGAAGCTTGACCCTACTAAGACCTTTGAAAAAATGAGTAAAGAATATAAATAAAACTACTTGACATTTTATTAATAATACGATAGAATCAAGTATCAATTACTTAGGTGGCTAAATATGCTGTTCTATCGAGTTGAGAATAATGATAAACATGGACCTTATACAGGTGGTATTCCTGTAACTTTAATGGAATTCTTAGAAAAGAATCATGTTATCAAATCAGGTTTTGATGAATCCTATTTAGTGAAGCATCCCAATCCTGGTTATGATGATTTACTAGCTCCTATTTGGATTAGGCTTAAAGCTGACGAAATGAAAAAATACATTTTTGGTTTCAGTTCTTTAGAGGCTTTATTTGACTGGTTTCATTTAGACGCAGATATCAATTTCTTTAAAGAGTATGGATTCCACGTTAGTATCTATGAATCTGATTCAGTTGTTCATGGAGAAAAGCAGTCTATCGCTGATAAGAATACATTAAAATTAATAGAAATAATTCAATTTTAGTATTGACAAAAGTATTAAAATAATGTATACTAATATCAAGAGGTTAACGATGACTATCAGCTTAGATAAGAAGTATCAGACTGTTGGTGGACGTAAGGTTTTCTTGAAGGCTATTAACAAGAAAACTCCTGATGGTAAGCGTTCCTCATATCCTGTGGTAGGTACTGTGGATTTCTCTGATGTTAACGGTATTAAGAAAGCGGGTTCTAAACCTAATTTCTACTGGAATATGTCTGGTAAATATACTAAAGGTAGATTTACCAAGTTTGACTTAGTTGAAATCAAGGGGAACTAATATGGACGACAAACTGATGAAGCTCTTTTATCTTACTAAAGATTCTGATGAAGCTGAAGTAGAGAAGGCAGAGAAGTATATTGAAGAAGTTCAGGATACTTTCAAAGCACTCTCTAAGAAACTTAACATCATGGGCGGTGAAGATAAGCTTGCTGAAGTTATGTTCCAATGTATCCTAAATGACCACAGGACTCTACAGCAATCGTTCTTTAGGGTAATCTTTAAGATTATTCAAAAATACTCAATGAATATGTTCTTTGATGGTCGTAATCAGGCTTCCGTAGTTGCTTGTAAGAACATCGTTAGCAACATCAATTTGGGTTTACCGATAGTATAAAGGAGATTATAATGATTATGTATAAGAATAAGGATACTGGTGTTGTTATTACCAAGGCACAGCTTTTTGATATGATTAAGTTCATTAAGAATGACCGTGATTATGACTCTGAGTATAATCAGTATAAAGTTATTAAGCGAAGGTTTGCTAAGAACTATTAAATATTATTATCTTTTAAGATAATTAATATATTTTATCTCATACTTTTTATAAGTATGATAAGGGAGTTAAGTATGGAGTTAGTGTATTACGTCAGGAGTTCTAAGGTTCGCCATGTTCTTCAGGAGGGGGTTTCTGCTGAGGATATTTCAGTAGAGCTTCAGAATAGAAAATGTATGGAAATTCCGTTTGGTCAGACTGTTGCTAAGATTTCTAAGGGAGAGCCTTATGCAGTAGTTATCTCCAACGGTCCTGGTTCTGTCGGTTGGGCCAAATGTGCTAAAACTGACGTATTCAGCAAGAAGGTAGGACTAGAGATTGCTAGGAAGCGTGAGAAGGGTGAGCTTCCTTCTGTAGAGATTCCTGGTTGCCTAGAGTATCATGTTAAGTATATGCTAGAGCGTTCTATGCGTGTTAAAGTCTGGAAGTAACTATAGTAAACAAGAGTTACTAATTAATAATACAGTTGTTAATGATAATAACTGTATTCTTTTGAGGGATTTCTATTGACATTTTTAATATCTCGGTATATACTTATGATAGAGCGTTGACAGAGTGGTAACTGTGCTAGATTGCTAATCTATGGCCTATTGAAAGATAGCGAAGGTCCAATTCCTTCACGCTCTGGGGTGTTAAGGACCATTAGCTCAAATGGTTAGAGCAACAGACCTTTAATCTGTTTGTTCCTAGTTCGATTCTAGGATGGTTCAGAGTTTATTAATGGGTAGATAGGTAAGTAGTCAAAACCAGGGCGCTGTAAACGCCTCGCTTCGGCTTCGGAGGTGCAAATCCTTCTCTACCCATATTTGGAGAGGTAACCCTAAAGGCAAGGGGCTAGTCCTGAAAACTAGTAGTAATCGTAGGGATACGGTGTGTGGTTTCAAGACCCACTCTCTCCGTACTTAATAGAAACAATAATTAAGTTTATTGTTTAATAATAGTTATTTGACATACTATATATTTTTCAACCCTCTGTAGCAAAGATGATAATGCGCTCGACTGCAAATCGAGTATGCAATGGTTTGAGTCCATTCAGGGGGTCTACATTCCTTCATGGTGTAACGGAAGCATCAGAGTTTTTGACACTCTTGGAATTTGTTCAATTCAAATTGAAGGAACTTAAATGAGTAACGTTCTAAATCAATAGTGTATCTCAGCTATTTTTATCCATGATGGGACAGCTTAGGTGATTGTTGTAGAAGTTTTGCAAGCTTGTCTGATAAACAAGAAGTATTGGGGCAGTACCAGTATCGCCTATTAGGAGATTAATATGAATAGTTTTAAAAAAGCTAGGAAACCTAGAGGTATTAAGAAATCAGGAGTAATGTCTTATGATTTATGTACTGGTTGTTTTCATCGAAATTGTGATTCTATGTTTGGAAGACCACCAAAAGTAGATGAACGATTAAAGAAAGGGTTATGTCCTGGTTGTGGTCATACTCCATGTACTTGTAAAAGCACTTTAAGTAAACCATTAAAGTATAATAATAATAATGACTTTAATAAAAGGTTATTAGAATTTCTATTAAAGAGAAAAAGAAAATTGGGGGTGAATTGATTCGACGATGATAGACGTAGCCGACGCAATGCCCAACGAAACGAAAGGTCAGTTTACATCGGACGAGGGGTCATAACCCTCCACCTCCACAATCTGAGCTTTTAAACTCAGCGTTCCCTGACGAGATATGGAAAAGCGGAACCCGTAGCTCGAAGGCGGGGAGGTAACACCTACAGTATCGTAGTTAAGATTATTTAACTTAATAAATTATTAGCCCGAAGTACAAGGGAACGTAAAACACTGAAAGCCTCTGTGGATGCTAAGCAACTACAAGCTCACTATCGGTCTGAATCGTAAGTCAGCAGATTTGCCAGTTTATCTTAGGTAATTAATTAAACTGGTATTATTTTTAATTTGTATTAAGTACGTCGCAGGAAGTGTTAGACACAGAAAAGTCTCATAAATTTTTCCTAGAGGGGGCAGAACCCTCTCCTGCTATATAAAGAAGTAGAGTGGTCAAATGGTTACTGACTTGTATAAATTGATGCATAGATTTATACTCAGAGTGCCATGCGATAGAATAACCTCATTAGGGTTATTCACTTCTACTTTATTTTAGGTCTATGGTGTTAACGGTAGCACGGCACTCTCCAAAAGTGCTTGTTAGGGTTCGAATCCTTATGGGCCTGTTAAAGAAGTATATAACGACTAGGGAGTTTCTGAAGTGAGGTCGATTCATGCCAATGATTAGCAAAGCTGTTATAGTAGCTCTATAATACCTTTGTGAGCGTAATGAGCCTGATGGTAAAGGTCTAGGAAACTTCTATACTTCTTTTTTTGGAGGATAAGGTGGAAAAAATAGTTAATTGTAAATGGTTTAGAAGTAGAGAAAAAAGGACTAATGAAATATTTGGTAGTAGTAATCAATGTGTTTGTCCTGAAGAGAAAGTAGGTACTATAAATTGGCCTAGCAGATTTTCTCATCCTACTGGAATGCCATATAAGGGCTGTGAAGAACTTTCCTTTCCAGAAGGTTCAGGAGTAAGGAAACGTCTTGATGAAAAAGTTTTAGAAAAAGAAGGTCATATATATTTAGGGTGTAAGTATAAAGAGGGATTATGAAAATACATATTGAAGATGATGAGCAATTAGATGTATTTAAACGTATAGCCTATGATAGTTTAGCTCTTTTATTAACTAGAGAAGAAATTGGTTATATTGTTGTTCATAATACTGATGGTACTTGTTTAAAAACTGGTATTGACGAAGATGAAGTAATGTGGGTATCGAAATATACTGAGGATGATGAGGAAGTACAATGAAATCACTAACTATTTGTTCAGCAGAATGGTGTTCACCTTGTAAGTCATTAAAGTTAGCTTTAGTTAAAGAGTCAATTCCCTTTCATGAACTTGATGCAGAAAATGATGAAAAGGTTTTAATTAAATTAGGAATATCTTCATTCCCTACTATTATTATTAAAGATAATGATAAGATTACTAGTAGGATAGAAGGGTCACTACCTGTATATAAGATTAAGAAACTTTTAGAATAAGTAAATGCAGGAATCCTATAGTCTGGCCGATTAGACTAGCCTTGTAAGCTAGTAAGGGAAACCTTCGCGTTGGTTCAAATCCAACTTCCTGCTTATTGGGATTATCGTATAGTGGTTATTACGTCGGCTTGTCACGCCGATAATGGGAGTCCAATTCTCCCTAATCCCGTTTTTATACCTGATAGGGTATAATTTGGTTATATTAGTAATAATTATACCTGATAGGGTATAATATAAGGAGTTTATAATGAAATTAAAATTAGAAAAAGACAACAAATGGTATCCACTAGTAAAAGAAAAAGATATTTATGTGTATGATTCAAATTGTCCTAATAGAAAATGCTTCTATGCTCAAGATATAGGTGGAATTGATAAATATGGAAGAAGAAAGTATGAATGGGTTTGTAAAAATAATGTAACTAAAACAGAAGAAAGCTGGTGTAAGGATAAACCAATGTTTAATTGGTCAGAAGATAATAAATTTAAAGTATCTACTTTAGAGGAGTAAAAATTGCCAGCAACAGTTATTGAATTTCCTTCAGGAAAGGTATTAGAGTCAGACTTTATGCCTAAACCTAAATCATTGATAGATACTGTTACTGAGTTAGTTAAAGAGAAACCTGATGAAGCTATTAAACAGATGGTTAGTATGAATGAAGCTGTTAATTCATTTTATTCAATGATAATGAAAACTATTGAGTATATTGATAATAACCCTGATGCTAGTCCTACTTCTATTTCTGATGGATTAAAAACTTTCTTAGGAATTAATCAGAAAAACGGTACTGAACCTATTGACAGTTAGTGATAATTAGTATATACTTGTTATAGTGAGTTAGAAAATGACCTAGATGGCAAGGGGACCGAGATGCTCTCGTCCTACGTTTTTTAATTCACTAACTGAGGGCCGACGGAAGGTTCCGCTCTAACCGAAAAGGTTAACGTAGGGGTCGCTACCCACACGGTCCAGATGTAGAGTATCAAGGTGTACCTCAACCGTCTTCTAAACGGTCGTTAACCGAGTAATTGGAGTATGCAAGTTCGAATCTTGTCACCTTGGCTAGGACGCTCCCGTAGCCCAAAAGCAGAGGCATAGGACTCAAAATCCTAACAGTGAGGGTGCAAGACCCTTCGGGAGTACTTGCTATTGTTTAATGGTTCCGTAGGCGAGTGGTTTAAGCCACCGCACTTTCTATGCGGTTATCGTCAGTTCAAATCTGACCGGAACTAATTTTTTTTGCGGTATTAGCTCAGTTGGTAGAGTTCCAGTCTTCCAAATTGGTTGTCATCAGTTCGAACCTGATATACCGCTTGTGACTATGCCAGAGTGAGCGATTGGAGTGGTCTGTGGAATCACTAAGGCGAAAGCCTTCATCATGGGTTTGAATCCCATTAGTCACCTATTTTTGAACCTATCTTAATGAGATATACTAATTAAGTATATGCTTATATAGGTGGTTCCAATGTTTACTTGTGAGAAATGTAAAAAAGAGTTTTTAGAAGATTGGAGAAAGGATAAAAGGTCTTTAAAAAAGAATCCAATACCACGATTTTGTTCTCAATCGTGTGCTAATAAAAGGGAAAGAACAGAAGAGGTTAAAGCTAAAATAAGTCTTTCTTTAAAAAGAAAAGATAAGAGATTTTGTTCCAAATGTAATAAAGAAATTAGTTACAATAATGTATCAGGGGTTTGTAAATTATGTAAAGACCCCGCAAAATCTAAGTCTAAAATTATAGAGGATTTTAGAAAAAGAAGAAAAAAGTTTCTTGTAGAGTATAAGGGTGGGAAATGTGAAATTTGTGGGTATTCAAAATCAGTTACAGCATTAGAATTTCATCATAAAGATTCTAATCAAAAAGATTTTGGTATCTCTTCAGGAGATATAAAAAATCTGAAAAGAAGTTTAGAGGAAGTTGATAAATGTATTTTAGTTTGTGCGAATTGTCATAGAGAATTGCACGAAGAAATAAGAGGTATAGGCCCGTCATAGTGAGGGTACGGACTGTTAATCCGTGGAGCTAGGGGCAGTACCTAGATACCTCGTAATTCGGCTTTGAAGTTGTTACTAACTGTTGATGACGATAATGCACCAGTAATAAGTAACGTAAAAAGCTAAACTGCTATAGGCAGACTTCAAAATAATCATATGCCAGAATACTTTAAGAGTAAAAGGGGGGACTGAAAATCCCTATATCCATGTGCGACTCATGGTTCCGGCACTATATTTCTAATTAAGGAGGTCCATTATGATTAAGCTGTAAGGTGGTAAATCAAATGGATAAAGAAGAAAGAGTCTTAAAAAGAGGTTTAAGATTAAAATATCTTAATAAAGATAAATTAATTCTTAAAAAAGAACGAGATTTATGTCATTTTAGAAAGATGTCTACTGATAACTATGAATGGGTGGATGTTAACCCTCCTATATTTAATGGGTATCATCGGTATTTAGTTGTTAGACCTGACATTAGTAAAACTAGCGAGGGGGCTAAACTTAAAGAACTAATAGAATTAATTACTATTCATCAGTATTCTTACGATAGAAAGTTTTTAGTATACCCTAGTACTAATAAGAACTCCTTTACCTTTGATAACTATTCTTATTCAGGAAGATTATTTGTAAGAAAGCCTAGAAAAGGTGAAAAGAAAGTTGAAGCACCTTTAGGCTTTAAGAAGCTTACTGAGAATGAATATGAAAAACTTCCCTGTCCTCTCAAAACCTTTTTTAATAAGGTTAGAAGAGATGTTCCTGGTTGGAGATTATCAGAACACTATGAATATCGTTGTAAAGAACCTTTATGGAAGTTTTCTAAAAAGGTAGAAGTAAACTATATTTATAGAAGAAAGGTATATGATGATGAAAGTGTTTCTAAATACCAAAGGCTTCATCAAGAATTTAATTCTGCTCATCTTTGGCCCAAATGGTATAAAGCAAAGTCTTTAAGATACAATTATTATGATGATGATTGGGGTGCTGATAAAAGAGATATTGTTAGAAAGATTTACATTAAAGATGTGTATGATGGTATTAAAGATTTCTATGAGTAAGCTTCTTTTCTTGTTGATAATCTTAAAAGGTAGTTGACAAGAAAAGAATTTATTAGTATACTAATCTTAGATTAACTTTATTAGGGGATACCAATGAAAAATGCCTTTTGGTTTGTTTTAGGTCCATATGAAGATTTTGATGAAGAAGATAGCTTTGGTTATGTAATAGTATCTGGAAAACACTTTGCTACTTCTGATGGAGGGTTTGGCTCACCTAAGTCTGTAATGGAGTATTTTGAATATCATATAGCAAAAATAAATACTATTTTACAAAAACCTCTATCAGAGATAGAAGAAAATATTGATGAGTATTGTGAAGAGTTTATGTTCTATGATGATGATTTTTTAGAATCCTCCGATGCAGAGTTTTCTGTTCATTTTATTGAATACTTAAAAGATGAATTAAAATTTTACACTGAGGGTTCAAAGATACGGAAATGTGATAACTACATGAGTGAACAAGCTCTTGTAGATATTTATGGTTAATATTTTTACGATTTTAATTGACAATACTGGTTATTTAGTATATACTATTATTGTAGAGTGAATGCCACTATGGTGCAATGCAGACACCGCACGTTTAGACCGTGCTTGTTGAAGGTTCAAATCCTTCTAGTTAGCACTAGAATCAAATAATAATCAGTAACAATATTGACAAAACTGACTTAATGTAGTATAATTCATTAAGTCAGTTTTTATTAGGAGTTAAATAATTATGGACTGGGTTTGTAATGAATGTGGTTCTCATGAGTTTGCTTGTACTATTAGTGAAGCAGATTTAATCTGGTTAGCCTGTAGTGGTTGTGGCTGTAATGAGTTTCATAAAGAACCTAGTACTGATGACCAAGATTTTGATGAGCCTACAGGTTGTGATTGGGAAGATATGGATGAGGATGAAAGAGAGGGTTGGGAAGATAATTTAGAGTCAGCAGAATTTGATTGAAGTTAACATTGGAGGTGTCCTCGACGGTTTTGAGGAGCAGTCTTATAAACTGCCACAGTAGGTCCAACTCCTACATCTCCTATTATTTTATTTCTATTTTTACCTATTGACAATACTAATTAAATATGCTATACTATTACTCAAGAGGTTAAAATGCGTAAACTTGATGAAGATTCTATCCTTACCGAAGCTGAACACATGGAACTTCCTATGAAAAACATATAAAAAGTTCCTTCAGTATGCTAAGAATAAAGAATTATTAATTCAATACTGGAACGAAGAAATAGATACAGATGAATTAATAGATAATTTAGTTGTAATTAAATAATCGGAATGTAACTCAGTTGGTAGAGTTCCCCGTTTGGGGCGGGGCAGTCGGTTGTTCGAGTCAACTCATTCCGATATTAAAGCATAGTATTAATTTACTATGCTTTTTTTTATTATCTTATTGACATTAATTAAAATATATAATATACTCTAGTAATGAATTACTACAACTACTTGGACAAGCTTAAAACTCTCCTAGAAGCCTCTGATACCGATGATAGGTTTAAGGTAGGAGCTATTGTACTAAACAAGAATAAAATAGTAGCTATGAAGAGTAATTCCTATTATAAGACTCATCCTATTATGAAGCGGTTGTCTGAATCAGAACTTCATATTGAGCATAAGATTTATCTCCATGCTGAAATTTCTGCTATCATTAAAGCTAGAGGTGTTGGGGATACTTTGATTATTGGTAGACTCCTTACCAATGGGAAGTGGACTATAGCTAAACCTTGTTTGATGTGCCAACAGGCTATTAAGGAGAGCAAAATTAAGTATGTATATTATACTTCTCAGTCTGGTGATTTAATTTTGTTAAACAATAAACTAACTAATTCCGAGTAATAATAATAGGGGGAAATAATATGCTGTTTAAAGAAGTTAACTTAGGGGATACTTTTATTGATAGTATTAAGGATGCTTCTTATCCTTATACAGGGAAACAGTACCAAGTATTCCAAAAAATATCTAAATCTGAGGGAAGGTGCTTAGAACAGAAAGGATATGGAAATACTAGAGCAGTAGGAAATACTTATAAGTTTGGACCAAATAAGTCTGTTATCAAAACTTATATTCAGGAAATGGAAGAAATTACGAAGGTTCAATCTTAATACCTATTGACAAATAACTATAAATAGTGTATACTCTTATTAAGTTAGATTAAGGGGGCTAAAAATGGCTATGATGAGTCCGTGGGGGTTGGTTGATTGTATTCAAGCAGGGGATATTCGTGGTGTTTCTTTCGTAGGAACTGCTTCTCATGGGGGTCTTCGTATCTCTAAAGCTTTGGCTGAGAAAGAGCTTCCTACCAAAGCTCTGGCTGAAGCTATCTTTTATAATAACTACTACTTCTTTGAAGAGGATTGTGCCTGGGCCATTCCCTGCTTCTTCTCTCAAATGATTGCTAATTCTATTCAAGGACTTTTTACTAAGCCTGTATCTAGTATCGCTGATGACATCATGGGAATGTATTTCCTTGAACTTAAAGATATGATGAATTAATGGAGGTTATTATGAAAGAGCTTATTAATCAGATTTATCGATGGGCCTTTGAATGTGGCTTTATGAATGAAGAAACTTATGAACGACTAAAATATGGTTGTATTCATATTCACCCCTATGATAAAAAGTATGATGACCTTGTTACTAAGATTCTTACTAATAAGATTATTATGAAAGTAATTATAGAGGAGCATTTTACTAAATTATATTTTGATAATTTTATTTTTACCTTCTGGTCTAGTAATCGTTGGTATTCAACAGCTTCTTTATTTATTTTAGAAGAGATTAATGATAAAGGAGAATCAATTACTCTTTTAAGCCAGAATATAGATAAAGTTAGACCTTCTTATAAGAATTTAAATATATTAAAAAATATAATTATTAGTAAAGAAGAAGAGATGAAAAAACTTGCTGAAAAGACTGATGAAGATGTAAAATATGAATTAGCTATGAAAAAATTAGGAGAGTAAACTTGGCTTATTGTTGTCCTCAATGTAAATGGCAATGGAAACGTTTAGATTATTATGTAGTTAGGTCAGGTACGTTTAAGACACTTCCTGATTTAAAAGAGTATAAGGCTATTAATAGAGGTGATTTAGTATACCCTATTAAATTAGATACTTTTTCTAATGTAGCTGGAATTACTTGTTGGAGGGAGATTCATTTTTGTCCTAACTGTCAATTAGAATTCGAGTATGACATTAATACTGATGTAGAATTAAGAATAATAAAGAGTTTCAGGAGGAAATCATGACATATCTTATTGCTCCTTTTATTCTGTCTATGGCTTTTGGTATAATAATAATCTTTCTTATTTTTATTCTTAATCAACGTAATTATGAAATAGAAAAACTTAAAGAAGGTAATAAGGATAAGGATATAGATATCCCTAAGAATAAAGTAAACTACTTTTATCCTGAAGCGCCATCTATGGAAGTATTAAAAGAAGTACCTAAAAAGCTTTGGCATATTAAGATTACATTAAAATCAGGTAAAGAGTATAGTTATTCTAATTCTATGGTAGCTGTTCCATATTCTTTTAGAAGAGTAACACATTGGTTAAGAACTCGTGAATCTGAATATTATAATTGGGAGTATGGACAAGGTAGTAATAGAGGGTTTGGTATATTGAAACTGAGTAGAAGTGATATCCTTAGTATTGATGTTGTTAACAAGGAGGAAGGCAAATGAAAACAATAACTTATACTTGTGACCATTGTGGTAATACAGCTTCTGAATTATTAGTACTAAGCTTATCTGAAATTACTGGTGTTGGTTTCTTTAAGCAAGTTACAGAAATTAAAGAATTAGAACTTTGCCCAGTATGCTATAACAATCTTATTAATATTTTTAATAAAACATATTGACAAAACTTAAATAATAGTATATAATTTAGTATTAAAAACTCTAAGCAAATAAAGAAGGTATTATGTATTTAAATCAACCAGCGAATTCTGAATCTACAATTTTAAGTCATTCTCTTGCCGTTATGAACAAAGCTGATAATTATTTTTCTAATTATTTTAATTCTGATGAAGAGACTAGAGAACGAGTATTATTTGTAACTCTTTTTCACGATATTGGTAAAGTTCTTCCTGTATTTCAGAAGCAATTAAAAGGAGAATTAAAAAGTAATTACTTATATCCTCATCATAATGAAGTAGCTTGGGCATTTATAATTAAAAAAATACAAGCTGATGATGAAGGAGCTATTTTAGATTCTTTATACTTCTCACACCGTACATATGTATATAATACGGTATCTCTAAGATTAAAGGAAAAATATTATTTTTCTTCAGCTAATGAAATTTTGAGTTTTATTTCTAGTGAGGACTTAGAGATACTAGAAAAAGTATATTTAGAGCTTCTCTCAAAAAGAGACTGGAAGTATATTAATTTTAGAAGGAAAGACTCTACTAATGATTACTCTACCCCAACCATATTTAATTATAAATGTGGTGATTTTAATGATACTCTAATTATTAGAAGTATTTTATTTACTGCTGATAGACTTGTTTCAAAAGATATTGAGGAAAGTAGTAATGATTTAGATTTCTCTATTACTATTAACGAAGACTATAAATACAGATTTGAATCAGAGCAAAAACCTATTATAGATAGCATTAAAAATAAAACAGCAATCATAAAAGCTCCTACAGGATATGGAAAAACACTAATGGGTCTATATTGGATTCATAAGTATAAACAAAAGACTATTTGGGTTTGTCCAGATAATAATACTGCTACCTCTGTATATAATAATATTCTTACTGAAATCAAATGTAATAATATTAATATATCTGTGGAATTATTTCTCTCTTCATCCGTAGTAAGTTCAACAGATGAAGGCAATAATTATAGCTCTGATATAATTGTTACTAATATTGACAATTACTATTTCTCTTTGTATAAATCTCATATGCTAGAGTATGCTATTAATATGTTTAATAGAAATATTATCTTTGATGAGTATCATTCATTATCTGATTCTCCTAGACTATATTCCTTATTTTTAAGAATAATGCAAATTAGGTCTAGTAGAATAAAGTGTAATACATTATTATTAAGTGCTACTCCTTCTTGGCATCATAATTTATTTATTAGTAATAAAACTAATATTGATGTACTACCCTCTAATGATGAACATTTTAAATCTTTTAATAAAACTAAGTTTGCTTGTTCTTTAAAGAATATCGATGAACTATATACTCCTGAAAAAAAATCAGGATGTGTTTATTTCTTTAATACAATTAAACAAGTTCAACAAAATTATCTTAATTCTAATTTAGATTTGTTATTACATAGTAGGTATACTGATGAAGATAAATATAAAATACTTACTAAGATTTATGAGTACTTTGGTAAGAACACAATGAATAATGTCGATAAGAGTTTTATTACTTCTTTCATTGGTGAGAAAGCTATGGATGTTTCTTATTCATCAGGGGAAATTACTTTATTTTCTTTTGAATCTATATTACAACGATTAGGAAGAATTTCACGTTGGGGAGAGTATACTACTACAGATATTAAGTTTTTATCTCCTGAAATGAAGAGTAGTTCCTCTGAAGCATATCTATGGAAGGGCAAATATAATAAGAACTTTAAACCTATCATAGATACATTCTTTAAAGAAAATATTGCTGATAGAGTATTGACTATTAATGATTTTTACTCTTTATATAATGCTTTTAATATTGATAATAAAAGTAATATTATTGAGTATCTTAATAGTATTAAAAAAGAAGGAGAAGACACTTCAAATACTATTTTCTTTAGGAAGTATGAAATTGATGAATCTAGGAAAGGAAAGTCACTTAGGTCAAGTACTGATAATTATAATTATTATGTATATAATACTAATAATGAGTTCACAAAATTAAATGTTAATTCAGGAGATTTCTTTATTGACAAAACTAAAAAAGTTGCATATACTAGAAAGAGATTAGAACGCTTTCTTAAAGAAGTTGATAGTTCTAAATTAGAAAGATTCTTAAATAAGAAGTTTAATGAACGAAAGGAGTTAACAGATAATGATATTGACGAATGGGTGGATAAATCTAAAATAGAGGAATTTCCTTTTATGGATTTACTTCATCAGTATTGTTCATCAACTGATTCTAAAATTGGAATTGGTTTAAATTTTAAGGAGATATAATATGAATGGAGTTAAGACAATTTTCTTTAAGGGTACTATGAACGGTAATGGTATTGTTAATTACAATGGAGGAATTCCTTTTGAGGAGGAAGATTTTTATACTAAGTCTTATGGATTCAAAGTTCCTTATGTTAAGCATAAGAAAGTAACTAATATTAAAGTAGCAAAGCATGTTAAGGAAAAGATTGGAGATGAACTTAAAGGAAAGATAATTATCTCTAGTAATTGCCTTCGTCATAGCATCTTTGAAAAGGATATGCCGAATTATATTCGTTCCTATAGAGGTAAGAATGAATATTTAGCTAAACTAATTGGGCATCCAGGGATGTTACTCCGAGGATATATGGAAACTAATAGTAAGAAGGAGAAAAGTAATAAGAAGGAAAAAAATACTGATAATGTTGAAGAAGTTGAAAATGTTGAAGATACAGAAATTCTTAAAGAGAATGATTTACTCAAAAGAGGAAATGTAGTATCTGTTTCTCATGCAATTCAATCAAACAATGCTTTTCCATCATTCTTATTTAATTCCAATAATGGGGATAAAGATAATAATGCAATATTTACTATTGAAACTGTTGGGGAAATTACTTATGAATACCAAGGTGCTATCAATCTTCAGAATTTAATGTTTATTGATATGGATGATAGGTTTGGAAGTATGAGTTTACTTCCTGATAATATTGATGTATTTATTGCTTCATTCAAAGAGAATACTGGGTTAGATATTGATAAAAATACTCAGGCAGGATATTTCTATAGAACAAATCAAGTTGAAAAAGCTGAACAGCTTGGTATCCTATTAACTATAGAACAGATTAATTATCTTATTAAATATTTGTTCAATAATATTGCTTCTGTTATGATTACTAGAAATAATGGATATGCTAAAACCTCATCATTAGAATATCAGGGTATTACTAATCCTACTAAGAATAGTAATCTTTTTAGTAGTAATGACTTTATTAAACTTGAGACAACTACAGATATTGAGGAAATCTTTATTGAACCTTTTCCTTTCTATGTTAAGCTTCGTGGTTTAACTGAATAGTTTTTAAAAGCCTACTGTTATTATAGTAGGCTATTTTTTTTGTAATAGGAAATAATATGAGAAAACTTACTTTAAGATTTACTAATGCAGAGGTTATCCATTTTGAAGAGTGTGGGTTTATAGGAGTAATGAAGGGTTCTAGGATTCCCAAAGATTCTTATTCTAAATATAATAGGGAGTTTAAGACCTTTGTTCCTAATACTAAGGAGTACGCTCCCTATATAGATATTCATACTATGGCAAACGTATTAAGTGTATTAACTAATAAGCAAACTATCTCAAGGAAAGCAATCTATAGGACTAAAAGAGAGTTTGATATAAATGCATTGACTACTGCTAAAACAGCTAGAATAACATTAACAACTATCCCTACTAAAATGACTATTCAATTTAGGAAGTATTTAAAAGGGAATAATCAATGGCTCCCATCAAGTAATATTATTATTTATGGTGATACTCCTTATCAAGTAAATTGTGGTATATTAACTTGGGAAAGATTCTTAAATTATTTCAATGAAACTGAATTAAAAGCATTTACAGAATTAGCTAAAAAGTATGTTGGAGATAATTATAGGTCAGTTCCTATTGCTAAGATATTTACTATTCTTAATAAGAACAAAAGTAATAGTGATATTCGGGCAGTAACAGAACAGGATAATAATATTACTGTAAGGAAACTTAAATATAAAGAACCACTTAGAGATTTAATTTTAGGCCCTAATGAAAATGGTATAATAAAGGCTATGAATGGAATGACTCAGGATGGAAATCCTTTAGTTGCTCGTCAAGTTGGATTATTCCCTTTTACTGTTATTGATACTAATGGTAATATTGAATTAACTATTGATGATAAGTTCTATGAGGACTTGACAAATGGGCCAGGATTTGCTAATATATTAGAAGGTGGTATGGTGTATATTAAGAGTATTGAAGATATTTATGAAGACTTCAAGCCTAATATCTATCCATTTGAACCGACTAATCTGAACAAATATAAATTTGAACAGATATTAGCTAGAAAAGAGGAAAGAGAATTGAAGAAAAAGGAGAAGAAATAATATGTATTTACATTCAGTTCCTATGAAAGAAACGTATTACTTAACTCATCAGGAAGTAGCTAAATTTGATTCAAAAGCATTATGGATAGATATTGATAATATTTGTTATGTATTATCAGAGAAGCAAGGTACTAAAGGTATTGAAGTAGAAACTAAGTATAATGATAATGATGTATTAGATTTTTGTTTACGTTTTAATGGAGTTAAACGTAGTGATAATTTTGAGACACCTATTGACCATGATAGTGTATATGAAAAGTTAAATAGTAATGATATCTTTGAAGTACTAAATTGTGATATCACTAAAGAAGAACCAATTTATATTAGAGAAAAGAATCATTATTTTTACCCTTACTTTATTTCTGGTACTATTAAAGTAAAAGATAATAAGAAGTTTTCTGAGATGTTAGTATCAGGGTATGGTCGGTCTAAACGATTAGGATTTGGGTTATTTTTTATTTACTAAGTAGCGCGAACCTATAGCTAACAGAAAAAGTTAATAGGTTCTCGGAGTTTAATAAAATGTTATAGTATAAATATTTATAATAGTATTAAGGTCTTTGACATACTATATATTGTCTATTGTAAATGAGGTTCGCGGAAGTAGAATAATAAAGTTAAGTAGATAAAGGAATTAAGAGTGATAGAGATGTATCCTCACGCTTTGTCGTGGATTGAGACAGCTCATCACCGACAATCAAAATCGTTCCGTTTATGATGTATCCTCACGCTTTGTCGTGGATTGAGACTACAGATAGGTTGTCACGTAATCAGTATACATACGGATGTATCCTCACGCGCAAGCGTGGATTGAGACTTGTATAAACATGCTAACTCAAATGACGGGTTGCAGTTGCTACCTCACGCTTTGTCGTGGATTGGAACCCATAAAATGAAGTAATGTCAAAATACACATCCTTGTTGCTACATCACGTTAATCGTGGATTGGAATAAGCACATCAAAATAGGTTTTAAGAACTTCTTTAGGTTGCTACCTCACGATTTAACGTGGATTGAGACAACCATTACTCATTTTTTTCCTATTTCAATAATGAGATACATCCTCACGTTAAATCGTGGATTGAAATAAAGGCTCCTATCAATAGGAAATTTCAGCATCATAGGTATATCACGTTAATCGTGGAATTATTATATTTTCTATTGACAAAACTTGAATAATGATATATACTTATCATAGAGGTAATTATGACTGAGCAACATAAGTTAGCAATAAAATTAGGTAGAGAAAAAGCTAAGATAGAAAAACTATCATTAGGAATTCCTTTACTTAGCTCTATAACTAAGAAGACTAAACCTACCAAAGGTTTAGTTAATGGTAAATATACCTTAGTTATAGATAATCAGGAATTAGATGCTTTTGACTTTATTCCTAAGATTAGAGCAGTATTACGTTCTAACCATAATTACATACTTTCACCTAAAATAGAAAAAGAAATAGTAGATAAACGATTCTGGCAAAATGTAGAGTGGATTAAAAATTGCTTATCAAAATATTTTAATGTAGAAACCAAAGAGACTAGTGTTAAGAAAGTTAGGAAAGTAAGAAAACCAATGTCTGAAGAAAACAGACTTAAAATGGCCGAGAATCTAAAGAGAGCTAGAGAGATTAGAAAGAATAAGGAGCAACAAAATGGGAACTAGACATTTAACTATGGTAGTGTTAGACAAGCAGATTAAGGTAGCTCAGTATGGACAATGGGATGGATACTTCTCAGGTCAGGGTAAGAGTATTGTTAAGTTTATTAATTCTATGGATTTACCTAAGTTTGTTCTAGCTATTAGAGATTGTAAATTTACTAATGAAGAAGATATTAAAAATAAATGGATAGAGTGTGGAGCTAATCCTAATTCGGATATGGTTGATATGGGAGTATCTAAGAAGTTTCATGAGAACTATCCTCAATTCCATAGAGATGTTGGCTCTGGTATCTTAGATTTAATTTGTAATAAAGGCGTTCGAGAACTTGAAGATAACACTACTTTTATTTCTGATTCATTATTCTGTGAATACGCCTATGTTATTGATTTAGATACAAAGAGGCTAGAAGTATATAAAGGTTGTAATACTCAACCTTTAGCAGAATCAGAACGATTCTATTCTAAGGATTTTACTAAGTATAAGTCATCTGAAGATATTTATTACCCTTGCAAGCTCTATGATTCTGTTTCCTTTGAAGATTTATCTATTATGGGTTTAGGGTATATTAAATACTTAGAAAATTTAGAATCGGCTGAAGAAGATAAGGAGGATTAAAATGCCTACAGGATATACTTCACATATTGAAGATGGTACAATTACTGACTTAAAAGGATTTGCTGAAAAATGCGCTAGAGCTTTCGGTGCTTGTATAGAAATGCGGGATTCAGATAGTACTAAAGAGATTCCTGAAGAGTTCGCTGTTTCTAATTATCATTTAATTGAATTAGAAAAGGATACACAGATATTACAAGATTTTTTAGCAAAATCTAATGAAGAGCTATTAGAAATGTTTAATACTGATGTTAAATTAGAGATTGCTGGTGTAGAAGTTTCTATTATTAAGAAAGTAGAAGTATCTCAAAGGTATTCAAAGATATTAAAAGAAGTTAAAGAATGGGTTCCTCCAACTTCTGAGCATATTGGATTAAAAGAGTTTATGATTCAGCAGATTGAAACTTCTGTTCCCTACGATTGTGATACTAAATATGATTCTGGTAAATTAGAAGAACTAAAAAACTTAACGTATAAAGATTGGTATACAAGAAAAATTGCTAATTTAAACTGGCAAGTTAACTACCATGAAGATGGATATAAATCAGAAGTAGAAAAGGTTGCTAGTAGGAACAAGTGGATTAAGCAATTAAGAGATTCATTGGAGAGTAAATAAATGTTTGTTACTACTGATATCGTTAGAAATAAAGAAGTACTAGAATATCTATTTAAAGACATTATTAAAAATGATGGATTTATCTGTGGGGGATTCGCTAGATATTCTTGTTCAACACGGGACCGACCTATTGTATCTGAGGACATTGATATCTATTGTCCTTCAGATGAATCATTTACTAACATTAAGAATCGTATGGGTTCTAATGGATATTCATTACAATTTGAATCAGAAGTAGCAGAGACTTATAGGTTCTGTGCTAAAGGTAAGTTACCATTACAATTAATTAAGCCTAAAGTATCTGGAAGGATTGTAGCTAAGGGTTCTATAGAGGAAATCATGGAAAGCTTTGATTTTACTATAGCTCGTTTTGGTATCTTTAGTATTATTAATGGTGTTTTAGAAGCTATTGCTGATGATGATTCTATTGAGGATGAACAACATTTAAAATTAGTTATTAAGAATATTCATTGCCCTATTGCCCAAGTATATCGTGTATCTAAATATCTACAGAAAGGGTATCATATAGCTACATTAGAGGTATTAAAGATATTGCAGGATTGGGAAGATAGAGATGAGAGTTATAAAACTAATATAGCTCAAAAGTTAATGGAAACTAATTTATCACAGTTTGAAATTCAAGAACTAGAAAAAATGTTACATTGGGATTAGATTTTAATAGCCAAAATGAAGTATTTAGTATATACTTTAGTATAAGGAGATTACAATGAAGAAAGGATTAACAGAAATAGTATTAATTTTAGATAAGTCTGGTTCAATGGGTGGAACTGAATCAGATGTCATCGGTGGATTAAACACCTTTATTGAAGAACAGAAGAAATTACCAGGAGACGCTAAGTTTACATTAATTCAATTTGATACTAATATTATAAAACAAATGAATAGGATATCAATCCAAATTATTGATAAATTTACTAAGAAAGATTATCGTCCTTCTGGTGGTACTGCTTTATTAGAAGCAATGTGGAAAACTATTGATGAAGTTGGATTAGCATTATCTGAAGAAGAAGAGTTTAATAGACCAGAAAAAGTAATGATTGTAGTTATGACTGATGGTCAAGAGAATCAATCTAATTACCCTTATAATGATAAAAAAGAATTAGGGGAAAAGATTAAACACCAGCAAGATAAGTATAATTGGGAATTTGTATTTTTAGGTGCTAATTTTGATGTATTTGGTGAAGCTCAATCAATGAATTTTAAATCAGCTAATACTACTTCATATGTATCTTCTGCTGATTTAGGTGTAAGAGGATTCGCTGATATGAACCTAACTGTTTCGGCATATAGGACACACTAATGAAAACACGATTAGGATTTGTTAGCAACAGTTCTTCTAGTTCTTTTATTCTTGACCCAAAGAAGTTTACTGAAGGTCAAATAAGAGAATTTATAGAAAAACAAATAGAATCAATTAAAATTATTGATGATACTTTTAATGAAACTGTTGATGAAATTTGTACTATTTATACAATTAATTCTAAGAGTTATTTTGATAGGGTTAGAGATTTTAATTATTCTTGTAATACTACTAAAATATACCTAGATGAAAAAGACTATAAAGAAGTATTAGTTATTGATTCAACTGATGATAATTCAATTCCTTGGGGGATTCAAGAAGCTTTAGAGAATATTGCAATACAAAGAAATCATTGGGGGTAATTAATGAAAACACGATTAGGATTCGTTTCTAATTCATCATCATCTTCATTCGTATTAATAGGTAAGGAAATTAGTTTTGAAGATGTTGATGATTACAAATCAGTTTGGTTTATTGGTTCAAGTCTTACTGAAGGTGTAGAAGCCTTTGAACTTGATGATAAGTTTAAAACTAAATACAAAGGAAAAGAGTTTCAAGACTGTGAATTTTATGCAGTAAAGAAAGTAGTAAATGAGGGTAATGGTGAAGCATTAACATTAGAAGAAATTAATTCATTAGAGCCAGGGGATATGATTTATACTTTTGAAGTTGATTATCATGACAGATGGAGTTCTGGCGATTATGAAGAATTTGAGGAAGATTATTTAGATGAGGAGGAAGAATGAAAACACGATTAGGATTTGTTAGTAATAGTAGTTCTAGTTCATTCTGTTTATTAGGAATTTCATTATCGGGTGAACAACGAGAGAAGTTTGATGAAATGGATTACCATAATTATGAAGAATTTGATTATTCTTATGGTATCTCTGATTATGATGGCTTATTTTTAGGGGTATATCCTGAAAAGATTGATGAGGAAAAAACCATTAAACAGACTAAAGAAGAACTTGTAGAAAAGATTAATAAATTATTCCCTGAACTTACTATTACTATTAGTGATATTAGTTGGTATACAGATGGAGGTACAGATAATTGAAAACAAGATTAGGATTCGTTTCAAACTCTTCATCATCATCCTTCGTTTGTGATATTTGTGGTAGAACAGAAGTAATTTATGATGGTGATGATTATAGGGAGTATGAATTTGTTAATTGTGAAAATGGTCATACTATCTGTGATGAAGAAGTTATCAAAACCGATGACCAGAGTATTGATGAATTAATGCTTAGTGCTGATATTGATGAAGAAGACGAAAGTAGGTATGATGATGATTATCTTAAAGAAGCTTATTGTCCTATTTGTCAATTTGAAATTAGCTCTAAGCCTGACATTAAAAGATACTTAGCAGAAGCATATAAGATTACCGAGGAAGAAGTTTTTGCAGAGGTTAAAAAGCTTAATGCAAGAAGAAAGAAGCTCTATGATAATGAATATGTAAATTATGTTTATAATAAATTTAATTTACAAGAAAGTACCTTACTAAAAGAACTGAAAGAGAAGTTCAAAACGTATTCTGAGTTTTTGAAGAGTTTAAAGCTATAGTTAAATTAAAACCTGAAGTAGAAATATTTCAGGTTTTTTATTGACAATTAAATGTTTTTAGTATATACTTTAAGTAGGAGATAATATGCGGGTTATTGTTAAAGAGGATGATAAAGTTAAGGTAGTCAGGAGTCATAAGTACAATTTTAATTTTGATAAGACTACAGGAGTATTTCAACGATGGGGTTCAACTAAGGAAGAAGACCCTAACTTAGCTCCTGCTCCTGAAATTTTAGACTTAGAAATTTCATATGGTCCCTGTTCCCAAGCTTGTGCTTTTTGTTATAAAGCTAATGGGTCTGGGCCTTCAGTCAACATGACATTCGATACATTCGTTAGTATCTTTAATAAGATAACTAAAAAGAAATTATTAACTCAAATAGCGTTCGGAATTACTGATATCTATTCTAATCCTGACTTTTTTCATATGATGGAGTTCAGTAGGGAACACGGTGTAATTCCTAATTATACTACATCAGGATTTGACTTAGATGATAATGCTGTTAAGGAAACTGTAAGATTATGCGGTGCCACAGCCGTATCAATTCACGATAAGGAAGTAGCCTTTAATGCTATTCAGAAATTAACTACTGCTGGTATGAAGCAAGTCAATGTTCATCATGTTTTAATGGATGAATATTATTCAGATACTTTTGATTTAATTGATGAATTAACTACAGACAGTAGAACTAAGAATTTAAATGCATTAGTGTTATTAGCATATAAGCCTAAAGGAAGGAATGCTGGTAAGTTTCATTCAGTTACTGATATTGATAAGTATAGAAAGTTAATGGAGTATGCTAAATCAAAATCATTGAACTTAGGATTTGATTCTTGTTCAGCACCTATTGTATTTAAGTCATTTGATATTAATCAATTTGATTATATTTCTAATGTAGGAGAACCTTGTGAATCAACATTATTCTCTTCTTATATTAATGCTGATGGTGAGTTTTTTCCTTGTTCTTTTACTGAAGGGGAGGTAGGATGGGAATCAGGAATTCCTGTTAATGATTATGATGATTTTGATTCAGTCTGGCATCATCCTAGAGTAGAAGAATTTAGATTAAAACTAATTCCTTCATCAGCAAATTGTAATTGCATTTATAGTAAACATTGTAGAAATTGTCCTACGTTTAGTGTGACAAATTGTCATAAGGAGTTTTAAATGGTATTCTTATTAAGTTTCTTAATAACTTTGTATTGTTGTGCATTATTAATCAGATGGTTTCTTGTGGCCTCAGAATCTGATTATAGAAAGTTTATTGGAATTTCAGGATTACGAAAAGTAATGAAAAATGAGGATAATCTTACTATTTGGACTACAGGTATTGGTAGTACTCGTTCATATAAAGACCATGAAATTGGGTTATTAATGGGGCCAATTACCTTTATTTACTTTGTAATAAAATTACAAAAAAGTAGAAAAGCACCTTGGAATTTTGATAACTATTAAGGAGAATAATATGGTAAAATCATTAGAAATGTTTATATCAGAGATGAATCAGATTAGAAAGTATAATTACCAGTATGATAATGCTAATAAAGGATTAGAATTAATTACTGGAAGTAATCAATGCCCTATTGAAGTAGGAGCATTTCTATTAGACGCATATATTACTCTATTAGAAGAAAAATATGAAGTTAAGGATACTTGGATTCAATATTACGTTTGGGATTGTGAAATGGGATTAAAGAAAATGGAAATTTATATTGATGATATTCCTATTGATTTGGATTCTGATGAAAAATTATATACATTAATAACTGGTGGATATGGGGTTAATATTAAATGAATGACGCATATTTTACTTCAGACTGGCATTTAGATCATGAAAGGTCATTACGATTTGAAGCTCGTAAAGGATATGTTACTCATAAAGAACTAGAAGAAAAGATTATTGATAATGCTTTTGAAGTATTAAAGCCAGGAGATAATTTATTCTATGTAGGTGATTTAAGATGGAATTCTAAGAAAGAAGATTTAGATATTTTCTTTAATAAGTTTAAATCCAAGCGTGTTAACTTCCATTGGGTATTAGGGAACCATGATAAAGTTCCTAATGGATATATACATTCAGCATTAAAGTCTGTATCAATGATAAAGGATATGGAAGTAAATAAACAAGCAATTACTCTATGTCATTATCCTATGCTATGTTGGAATAAATCTCATTATAATTCTTGGCAATTACATGGGCATATTCATTATAAAGATAATACTTATAATAAATGGGATAAATTAAATATGAATGGGGATATTCCTAATGGTAAGAGACTTAATGTTAATATAGAATTACATTCATGGCAATTATGGTCATATCCAGAAGTAGAGTTCGCAATGAGTATAAAACCTGATAATTGGGATTACATTGATAAGACTAAAATTCTTAAAGATTTACTTGATAAAAAAGTATTAGAAACAAAAGCTATTAATACTTCTACTATTAAAGACTATAATCAGGAAACTCAAGAGTATTTTAATAGTGGTGTTAATGATGGTTTTAAGTATATGGCAGTAATGTGTGATACTTTTAGTCATGAGGATTATCCATCATACCATACAACCTTAGAATCTGCTAATGAATATATTAATATAGAGCGAAGGGATTTTATGACTCGATTCTTATCATTATTTGATTTAAGTTCTGGTGAAAAAATAAGGGGGGTATAATGCAAGATAAATATCTAATAGAAATTACTGATAAGAATATTAATTGGATTGCTGAACCTATATTAGCTTATTTTCATTATAATAAAAAGAATGGAGGTTATGCTGATATTCTTAGTAATAATAATTATGCTTTTATATCATCTAAGGGTATTAAAGTTTATATGGTTATTGAACATGACTGTAATTGTGTACTCTGTGAGAAAGATGAAGAAGAAATAACTAAGTTTTTTGAGTCAGAATTAGAACTAAAGAATTATTTAAAAGCTAATAATTATTCCTCTGATATAAGTGTAGAAGGTGATTACGGCGTTAAGGATAAGGAAGAAGTTTGGTTAGCTAAAGCTGTTAAGCAAAATACTGATAAAGGAGAATTATTATGATAATAATAAAGTATCAGACTTTTAATAGTTCTAAAGAATTCGAGAAATGGCAATTAGCACATCCTTTAGTTGTTATAACTCAGATTATACCCTGTACTTTACATAGTGTTATTAGTAAAGAATTAGATTATGAGTCAAATGGAAGTATATACTCTAAGTCAGAAACAGTTAAGAATAAGCATGGTATTTTTATTACTTACTTTATTAAGGAGGAAAATAATGCAGTTTGAAAGTGGTCCTATTACTTATCATTCAGGAACTTATAAGAGAGTTGGTAATAGAATTATAGGGTTTACTAAAAATGGAGAACTCCCTATTGGATTTGATTTTCGTGAATTAAAGATTACTGCTAGGCACGGTTGGTATGGATTAACAAAACAACCACCAATAGCAGGTTATGATTTTATAGCAATAGTTCCTCAATGGGCATCAGAAGTTAATTTAAGAATTAGAAACGAGGAAACTAAAGAGTTCAATCTAAAAGTTACTCATTATCATTCCGAAGGGGATGGGATTAATACTTATTTTTGGATAGAAGGAAAAATTCCAATAAACGACGATGATTTTAAATATTTCAAAAAATTAGAATCAATACCTTTTATTAGAAATATTAAGACATATCCTGAGTTAGATAGATATTCTAAAGAAGAATTAGAAGAGTATTTAAGGAATAGAAATGACTGATACTAAGGATATTGATAAAGTAATTGAAGAATGTTTATATTCTTTAGAACAAATTCCTATAGCCAAATTAGAAGAATATGTATATACTCTATGTGTAGAGATACAAAGACTAAGAAAAATAATTATTCATATGGAGAAACAGAAGTGTTAGAGATAACAAATATTGAAGTTTTTGGATTAGAGAGAAGTATTCGAGCTTCTGGAAATCCGATGACAGTAGGAACCATTAATACTACTGAAGGTTATGATATGCATAATGCTCAAAAGTTTGATAAAGATAATCGTAGAGCTAAATCATTGGGTTCAGCGGAAACTGGGTCAGGCCATGATAACTTTCTATCAGGAATTGACGTTTACTTTGATGTTAAGTATCCATTATACTGGTCACCTGAGTTCCAACGATATCATTTTAATCAAATTATTTCTTCTCAATCTACCATGCATAAACTAACTACAATGGCTTCAGATGAGAATTTTGATAAGATGTTTAATAAGTATGTAGACCCTCGTTCAATTGCTATTGTTAAAGAGTTAATTCAATACTATAATTACTTAGAGTTTATGGAACTTAATGATGATGGTGTTACTTATTCTAATGATTGTTTAGATAAATATACTAAGAAAGAATTAGAACAAGCTAAGTATGAAGCATTTATGAGATTACGTTCTTCATTACCATCAGGGTTTGAACTATGGATGACAGTAAAGTCAAATTATTTATCATTAAAGACTATGTATAATCAAAGAAAGTCACATAAACTTTTTGAAGATTGGCAGTTAGGTTTTATTAAAATGTGTAATGAACTACCAAGATTCTTAGAACTAACAGGATTAGATAAATGATGTTTCAAGACATATTGTTTTTAATATATCTCTCTGGTGTATTCTTTGGATGTATGTTCTCTTTACTATTTGATTATTTTTCATTAGTAGAAATGACATTAGGAGATATTATTTCTACATTTATTTTCTCATTCTTAGTATCTTGGTTTATGATACCAGCAGTAAGTTATAATTATATTAGGGATTCTGGATTTTTTGATAAAGTTATTATTGGTGGGAAAAATGACAGTTAGAAAGATAACTAGGCCATTAAAAGATGATAAAGAGTTCAAGAAGTTAAAGAAACTAATGCCTTTCGAGGATATTAGAAATATTGCTAAATCAGCTAATTTCTCATTATTATTCGGGGCATCTCCTTGGACCTTTATGATGAACTCATTAGAGCCTATGTGGTCTTTAAACCAAGCTGAAAGTTTTATTACTACAAATAAATTAGAGTCATTAAAGGATTCTATTATTGATAGCTTTACTAAACGTAATAAACCTATTCCTTTTGAATCAATAGATTATTTAACTTGTGCTACCTTTATTAGAACTTCCTTCTTTAAGAGTTACCCAGGTTTATTAGAGCGTATAGAAAGAAATAAGAATATTGTTAAAGAATGTGGATATACTCGTACTCATCATGGAGTTATTAGACGATTACCATTATTAATGTTAAGTGGTACTGATGATGATTATAAAGAAATATCTGGTATGGTTAATATTGGTGCTAATTCTGAGATACAGTCATTAGAAGCTATTGGAACTATTATGCCAGCTATTGTTAAGTTTAATAGATGGGCAAGGCGTTCAGGACTAAAGTCTCGTATTTGGTCTATGACTCATGACTCTGCTGATTTCTACTTATATAGACCTGAATTAATTAAAGTAATTCTTAAAGTATATGAAATATTTGAAATTAAAGAAGAATGGCAATTAGGAATACCACTAACTATAGACTTCCATATTGCTGACCCTAAGTTAGGTGAGTATTATAAGTCAGGAACGAACGCAAAAGAGTATCTGAGTGAAATAACCTCAAATGCTAAACAAAGTGCCTAGAATGATTCAAATTTCTTTGTAAAAAGGATATAAATAGTGCTTGACATTCTTACTAATATAGTGTATACTCTAGATATAGATATAGATTAGATATCTAAATTTTTATTAGGAGTTCAATATGAAAATGACTGAAGAAGTGTTTAAGACAGGTCTTACTACTATGGCTGGAAAAAAAATTAACAAACTTTTTGATGATTTTACTAAGGAAAAATATAATATGACAGAAGGAGAATCCCGCCATACTTCCTTAAAAAAAGGAAAAAAAAATATATCTGTTAAATGTTCTCGACCTATCCTTAAAACCAAGAAAGAAAAATATTTAGAGAAACTGCTTAATACTAAAAAATTAATGAGTATTAAAGAAATTGAAAAAACAAAGTTTCTATGTAACTTTCAACAAATTCGATTAGCGGAAAGTGATGATTTCTATTGTTACTTACTCTTTGATGAAGTTATTAAGTTGATGAAAATTTCTAAGAGTAAGCTTCAATCAGATAAAAAATTAAATTATTTGGGTTACCAACATTACAAAAATGCTGGTAATGAAGGACAACTTTTTATAACTGGAAATAATGTTAAACACTTCTTAAATACTTATTGTATTAAAGATTATTCACACCCGGAGGTTTTTGAATTTGCTAGAAGTAAATAAAATATATATGGAAGATTGCCTAATTGGAATGCAAAAAATAGATGATAAATCTATAGATGCAATTATTTGTGATCTTCCATATGGTACAACAAAATGTTCATGGGATATTATAATCCCTTTTGACAAATTATGGGAACAATATTATAGAATAGCAAAGGATAATTGTCCAATTGTATTATTTGGACAAGAACCTTTTTCTAGTTTACTAAGACTGTCTAATTTAAAAGATTTTAAGTATGATTGGTATTGGCAAAAAGAACGACCCACAAATGTCATGCAAATTAAAAAAAGGCCAGGAAAGACTATTGAAACTATTTCAGTTTTTTATAAAAATCCCTGTATGTATATCCCTCAAAAAAGTATTCATACAGGTCCATTACGATCTAATAAAATTAAAAATGGAAAATTAGGAAAAATAATAGATGATAAGTCAAAAAAACCTAATCAGTATGTAGATGACGGAACAAGATACCCAACTCAGTTACTCTCCTTTAAAAGAGATTGCTTATCTTCAAATCTACATCCAACACAAAAGCCCCTTGATCTTATAAAGTATTTAGTTTCTACATATACAGAAGAAAATATGCTTGTGTTAGATAACTGTATGGGGTCAGCTACAACAGCAATTGCTTGTATAGAATTAAAAAGAAATTATATAGGATTTGAAATGGATAAAAATTATTTTTCTATAGGAAATAAAAGAATTTTAGATACTATTAAAAAAAGAGAAGAATAGAAATAATGATACGCATAGTTGGTAAAGATAAGATATATGTAACAATCTCATTCAGTAAAGAGTTTACTACTACTATTGAAACTTTGAAAAAGTATCATTGTAGGTATTCCCCTGATACTAAAGAGTGGATAGTACCTATTTCTAATTATGCATTACTATTAGAAGAACTACAAGAGTTAGATATTATTGATATTATTAACCCTACTGATATAGAAATGTTATTATGCCCACCAACACAGATAGTTTTAAATAGAATTACCTATGATGAATCAGAGTTAAAATACAAACAAATTGAAGGTAAACATCCTTATGAGAATTATCAATATGAGGACTTACAAAGAACATTAAATAGGAATAGATTTGCATTATTCTTAGATGTAGGTACTGGTAAATCATACATAATCCTTTCTGCAATACATTTATTGTTTAAGCGTAATCTAGCTAAAAAGGTTCTATATATAACATCTAACTCTGGTGTGTATGATACTAAAGAGAAGTTTGAACAGTTTACTAATATAGATAAGAATAAAATAGTAGTAGGTAATAAACATAATCGTAGACCTTTTGATTCTAATGCTGATGTTATTATTTGTAATTACCGTTCATTCTTATTAATATCTGATGAGTATCAAAAGGATAGAGATAAAGGAAAAAGAATTACAAAGGCATATAGGTCAACTCCTATTCCTATTGATAATTGGCTTGACTCAAAAGTAGGTATTATTGTTTTAGATGAATCTCATAATATTAGTACTCATAGTTCTCGTCAAACTAATGTTATTAATTTAATTAAAGAGAAGTTTTATTATAGGTATTTACTCACTGGAACTCCTGCTGATACTGAAGAAAAGTATTATTCACAATTACGATTCTTAGATGAGTATCTAGTAAAAGGTTATAATTATAATGAGTGGTGTTCTTATTATGGTAATGTCGGTACTAAATATTCTCAATATGTTTTAGATTCCTTTAAACCAGAGAAGTTACCAGAATTACAAGCTATTGTTAAGAATAATTGTGCTAGAAGATTAGCTTCAGATGTATTAGTATTACCTCCTAATCACGAGCATACTTTATATATTGATATGGATAAAAACCATAGAGAGTTATATGAGGAATTAACTAAGTATTATTTAAGGAAGTTAAAACAACAAAAAGGATATTTAAGTACACCAGAAGTAATTAGGTCATTTCCTACATTAATGATGAGTATTGATAATCCTACTCATATTGATATTACTAAGATTGATGACCCTATATTAGTAAATAAAATAATGAAGTTTAAGTTTAAGAATCATACTAAGATAGAACCCTTATTAGATATACTACAGGAGTACGAGGGAAGGAAAATAGTTATATGGACTTCTCACCCTTCTGTTGGAGAGGAGTTAGCAAAGATATTAGAAAAGAAATTACCATATATTATTAATGGTGAAACTAAGATACCTAGTAAAATGACTAAGGATGAGTATAAAACTAATTTGGTTAAAGAGTTTGAAAGAAATCCTAATAGGCATATAATGATAGCAGGAATTCAGGTACTAAATACTGCTATTACTATGACTAAAGCTACTGTGCAAATTTACTTTGATACTAATTTTAATTATACTGAAGTAGAACAATCAGAAGCCCGTATTTATAGAATTTCTCAGAATTCAGAAGTTAATACATATAAACTAATTTGTAAAGATTCTTTAGATGTTACTAGATATAAGATGATGATGAATAAGGATTTTATTAATGATAAGTTTTTGACTAAAGAATATTTAGACCAAAAAACATTAGAAACTGTATTTGGAGGATTATTATAATGGAACCAGTATGTCCTGATTGTGGTTGGAGGTTACTAGATGATGTGTATTATCAGGTTAGAGAGAAAAAAGTATATCCATTAGAAGTCTTTATTGATAATAGGAAATACTCAATGATAGGAAAGAAAATACAATTTCCTGAATTACCAGTATACCCAAGAAGTCATAAGATTTATGATGAGAAATGGGCAGAAGTTCATTATTGTCCTGATTGTGAAAAAGAGTTTACTATTATTATTGAGGAGGAATAGAATGACTATTAAGAAGTTTAATTATCTAAAAGAGGGAACTACAGAAAAGAAAGCATATGAGTTATTAGTATTAAATCACTCTGATACTAATGATTATGGTATTGCTTTAAATTATCTTACTGATGAAGAGAAAGTAATTATATTAGAATTACAACAGAAATATGAAGAAGGCTTAAAGCCTTTTATGAAAGCTTATAGAAACTTTAAGGTAGCAGGAGAAACTAGAGATGAACAGTAAAGATACCTATGCCTGTATGAGAGCTTTCTCTGTAGGACTATCATTATTAATAGATGATGGTATGGGCTTATGTATACAGTTAAATGAAGATAGTAAAGACAAAGTATTTTCTGGAAGCAAACTAATTATATATAAGTTAGGGGAAGATTTGAAAGTAGCAGAATCCCCTAAACATCTAAAACACGGTCAACTAGTAAAAATGGTTGATAAGGAGAATACTGATGAATAAAGAACATATATTAATGAGTCATGAAGTTGCTATGGAGTATGGTAAGTTTGTTAAGTATCAGGAGTTTCCTACTCCTAATGAAGCTATTAGGATTACTGTAGGTGTATATGATAATAATTATATTGGAGTTAGATGCTCTCCAACAGTAAATAATAATGGATGGTGGGCTAATTTTACTTTTGCATTACACCCCTGGAAGGCTCCTGTATTTGCTAAAGAAGGTTCTAAAGTTCGTTATCATCAAGGATACTTAGATGCTTGGATGGAAATACGAGATTTAGTAATTGCTTATGTTAAAGAATTAAAAGCAAAAAAATCATTGAATCAAATGATAGTATCAGGTGGTTCTCAGGGTGGTGGTTTATGTGCAATGGTAGCATTAGATATTGCTTACAATGTTCCTATTGACTATGATAAAGTTATTACTACAGATTTCTTTGGTCCTAAAGCTATGAACAAATATGCTAGAGAATCTATTAGGTCCAGATTACCTAACTGTTATAAAGTATTCTATGGTAATGATATTGTTTCTAAAACAGTTCCATTTTACCATGAGATTGCTGATAGAATTTATATTGGTTCTAAATACCACTGGTGGTTAATTTCCCCATTTGACCATACTAAAGCATTTCAACATGAACCAGTAAGAATATTATTAGAGAAATTATAATTATAAGCCCTGATTAATTTTCAGGGCTTTATTTTTAATCTTCTTTTACTTCTTCTACAGACTCTGTTAGTGCTTTTTTTAATTTAGCATTATCTTTCTTTTCCAACATCAATGCTTTCATAGAATTAAGCATTTGAAACATTTCATTAAAGCCTTGTAAATTATCTTTATTAGAGTCATTAAATACAACTTCTTCAGCAGAGTTCTTTCTAGCTTTAGGGTCAGACATTCTTTGATTAAAAGGTTCTAACATTCTGAATGCTACTGAGTTCATATTACTTTGTTCTTGATTTAATAATACTCGTAAATCATTAAAATCTGCTTCTGGCATTCTAGCTTTTATCATTAACCGGATTTCATCCTGAAAGGTTAAATCCTCTTGAAGTTTCTTTAATCTAAATTCTAAAAATGATAATAACGCATTCTCTACTAGGGTAACTGCATCGAAAGGTTTTACTTCAGAGCAATTTTCAACTGCTTCTAATAAATTATTAGCTTCTTTAATATCCTTATTCTCCATTTCCTACCACCTTATTAGACTGTACTTCTATAAATTGGTCTAACTGCCTTAATCTAATTCCATATTTAATTGTATCAGTCTTTTGTAATCCTGTTATATCCCTAATATCATCCCAGGATTTATTTTCTATTTCTTTATAATAATAACATAATACAGTTAATATAGATTCCTTTAAATCATTATCTGTAGGTAATGTTACTGTTTTCCCTTTTAAGTGTGTTACTAATGATACAAACTTTTCCATTCCTAATAATGAATAAATTTCTAATATCGATTTCCAATTATCCTTTTCTAATTCAGGAGTTTTCTCTAATATTAATAATTGTTGTAATGTAAATATCTTTTCAAATACTTTAGAAACTTCTTTAACATCAGCATTTAATATTGTTTGTATTTTCTTTTGAAATAAGGAACGAGGGTCTGTATACACTGTTGTCCTCCACCATTGTTAGCTATATAGTTAGTAATAAATAAAAAAAGAGTAGATTTGACTCTACTCTTTATTCTAAATATAATTAGCTAAAACAATTTTTGTGTTCTAAAAGAAATTGTTCCTGTAGCTAGAGAGCTTACAGCAATATAAACATCAGTATCCGCTGAATATAATGTTTTTACTAATGTTAAGTCAGCAAGATTTTGGTCTGTTCCTGATAATGCCGCAGAAGCTACAGTTTGTTCACCAGCAGTAGCATCAGCACCAACAGGAACTTCAGAAGGACCAGTTTTAGCAAATCCAGCAGGACCAGTAACCGTAGTAACTCCTGATTTTAATCCAGGGACAGTAGCAGTCCAAGTAACTGTAGTTCCTAAACTTTCTGCAACTGTCCAACCAGGATAAACCCCAGCCACTATCTTTGTTACAGTAGTAGCAATAGTATCAGCGATAACTACAGGAATTAATACAGCAGTAGCACCACGAAGAGAAACAGAAATATTACCATTAGCTGTAGGGTCACCAGTAACTACAATATTAACTACTTCTGCAACTGCATCAACATAATCACCTAATTTAATGTTACCAGCAGTAGTTCCAGATTTTTTTACTGTAACTTTTTTTAATACATGTCCAGCAGGAATAGTAATCATATCTAAATTTTTAAAAGAATCAATTACAAACTTAGAGCTTCCACCCTTTTTAGTTTTTACGATTGCCATATTCTACCTTCCTTAAAATAACTTCTGAATTTGAACTGAAATTGTTCCTGTAGCGGCAGAATCAACACCTAACCAAATTACTGTATCTGCATTAAATCTAAAAGAGTTAGCTACTAATGTTAAGTTAGATAAATTACCATCTGATAAAGATAATGCTGTTGATAAAACAATCTGTTGCCCATTATCATCAGTTCCAACTCGGATATTTCCTGCTGTAGTTCCAGACTTCTTAATAGTGATTGCTTCTATAGCAAATCCACCGGGAATAGTTATAGTATCATTATCAACGAATCCTTCAATAACTAACCTAGCTGTTCCACCTTTCTTTAACCATACTTTAGATGCCATTGTAAATCTCCTTAAATACCTCTATGAGGCTCCTAATAATTTTAGTTCAATATACATTAAACTATATGTATAATTAGTAATTTACTATGGTGTTATGTTATCTTCTGGAATAGGCTCAGGGTCAGGAATTGGATTTAAAGCTACTAATTCCTCTGGTGTTAACTGACCTTCAATAGGTAGTGAACCTTCATTAGTAATGACTTCTGGTGGAGTATAAGTAGCATCAGGGTAATTAGGAATTTCTGTAGGAATTATAATAGGTTCTATAGGAATTGTATCATCTAAATCTTCAGCCATATGAAGCTCTTGAATATATTCTTTTTTACCATAAACTGCTTTAGCAACGTCATCAAAATTATTTGGGAGAGTCCAACCAAAAAAGAATTCAGCAGGAACTATAATAGATTTTGTTGTAAATATTTCTTTACCTTCAATTTTAGCGGCAGATTCACTTAAATATATATCAAAGTGTAATACACCTTGTCCTATCCCAATATCCTTCGTTATACTAGGTAGAGTAACACTAACAAGCCTCCAATAATTTCCCTGAGTTCCATCATTCTTTTGTATTATTAATTTTAATGCCATTTTATATTCCTTTTAAGAACCTAATCGAACTATAGTTAAACTAAAATGATTACCTGTAGGATATACATCTGCTGATTGAACCATATCTCCAACATAATATAAAGCAAAATGAATATAATCCCCTGCATTAAGTCTAATGTTTTTATTTACTATTAATGTATTCCATATACCTGACCAGTTTCCTGCTGAGGATAATACTTTTGATGACCATTTTATATGAGAGCCATTTTTAAATATACCAACGAAAGAAACAGAATTAGAAGTAGATGTTCTATTCCCCCCTATATCAGCAAACATCTCACAATTGTAAATACCTGAAATAGGAGCAGTAAACTTCCAATTACTGTAGTTCCTGAACTAAAAGTATACTCGGCTCTAACTAGTGGAGGAATTTCAGCCATGTTACCATTAGATACTTTTCTAACGCGCCATCGCATACTAGATGTGAAAACAGACCAAGATAAGCCGCTTCCGCCGAATAACGCCCCCGCGCTATTATCTGGTGCAGAGTAGACTGCGAATACTATACTAGATATTCCGTTTGTTCTATTATCGATATACACGCCATAATCTATATTTTTTTGGTTACTGTAGAGCGAAGAGCCAGTCATGGGATTTTCGCTGATATCGTGCCATAGCGGTCCTCCGCAATTGACTTCGAGAAAAAACAAGTCTGTTGCTTGCGGTGGACGAACCCATTTCAAATACTTGTGCCTCGACGAACTTAGTGATGTTCCGCCAAAAGCAGAGCCATCCGACCCTCGATAAGTCTGGCTACCATCAGAAGCGGTAGTTGAATCCCAAACACCACTACTGTCCGACGCATACTCCGTGAAGTCGCTCGCTAGATTTACGTTTGAGGTCCATTGGGAGATGGGGAAGGAAGCGAGTATCCGTAGATACTGGCCAGAACCCATTATCCCGTCTGCGTTAAGTGGGGTAGCAAACATTGGAGAATTAGCTACCGAGAAAGAGTCAACCCCGAAGCTTAATAAATTGGAGATTGGTATTACCGTAAATCTCTTAATAGCACTAACAGAACTATTGTTTCTCCAAGCAGTACCAATTACCGATGACGAGAATATTCCAGTCATCGTCAACTCTGGTGGAATCGAAACTGATGCAGTCACCGCCGAAGTCGTACCTGATAAGAAAACTATATCTAGCTCA